>OLOO01000007.1_pt1 | contig 262306 bp, 246 predicted proteins | sample 1672621 | NCBI WGS metagenome assembly OLOO01 (sample SAMEA3136706, study PRJEB25190) | human gut metagenome | biome: human gut; feature: human-associated habitat; material: faeces | place: Austria | collected 2013 | reverse complement strand
ATGTCCGGAGCTGACTGTTACTAATCGGTCGAGGGCTTGACCTGAGACCTTAACGAAGGCGGAACGCAGTGGAGATTGAGTTTAGTTCGAAGGTCGTTCTCAGAGCGGAGCGAAGAGAACATACCCGAAAATAGCCAGAGTTAAGAGAGCGGTTCTAAGAGGCAGAGTGTTTTATGATATGCAGTTTTGAAGGTATGTAATATAAAAGAGAGAGACCAGAAGTCACAAGATTTCTGGTCTCTTTTTGTGCAATATGCGAAAATTAAAAATTTATCAATTTACTTATTGACACGAATAGTTAGCTAGTATATAATTAGCTCACAAAGTATTAGTAAGCTAAAAAATAAAGCGAGCAAATGAAAGGGGTTAAATGAGATGATAGGGTTCAATTTAACAGAAGAACAGAAAGAGATGCAGGCATTTTTTCGTAAGTTTTCACAGGAACGTGTGAAAGCAGCTGCAGAGAAGATGGATGAAGAAGAGAAAATGGATATGGATCTCATCCATGAGATGCAGAGCCTTGGTATGTTTGGTATTCCATTCTCAGAAGAAGTTGGCGGTGCAGGACTTGATGTTTTCAACTATGTTCTTTTAATGGAAGAACTTTCAAAAGTTGATGCCAGCACAAGTATTACAGTATCTGTACATACATCTTTATGTGCATCCAGCATTGAAGAATTTGCAACACCTGAGCAGAAAGAAAAATGGCTTCGTCCACTGGCTGACGGCAGCAAGATTGGCTGTTTCGGTTTAACAGAGCCAGATGCAGGTTCTGACGTTGCAGGCGCAAGAACAGTTGCAGTTAAAGACGGTGATGAATATGTCATCAACGGCAGCAAGATTTTCACAACAAACTCCGGATTCGCTGATACATTCCTTGTATTTGCTTTAACAGATAAGGCTGCAGGTCCTCACAAAGGCATGTCTGCTTTCCTTATTGACAGAAATACACCAGGTATCACAGTTCAGCCAGATATCAAACGTATGGGTATCCGCGGTGCTTCTAACTCAGAAGTTGTTTACACAGATGTACGTGTACCTGCTTCTGATTTACTTGGCGGCGAAGGCAAAGGCTTCAAGATCGCTATGAAAGCACTTGATGGCGGTCGTATCGGTATTGCTGCTCAGTCTGTAGGTCTTGCACAGGGAGCTTTAGATGATGCAATTGCATATTGCAAAGAGAGAAAACAGTTTGGCAAGCCAATCACAGCATTCCAGAATACACAGTTCAGAATTGCTGAATTACAGGCAAGAATTGATGCAGCTCGTCTTCTTACATGGCGTGCAGCTGTTGCTAAAGACAATGGCGAACCTTACAATGTATATGCTGCAGAAGCTAAACTGGTTGCTTCTGATGTAGCAAATGATGTTTGCCGTGCAGCTGTTCAGTTCATGGGTGGCTATGGCTACTGCCGTGAATACGGTGTTGAAAGAAAGCTTCGTGATGTCAAGATCACAGAGATCTATGAAGGTACATCCGAAGTTATGAAGATGGTTATCTCTGGCTCTTTACTTAGATAATTGTCGGTTGATAGAATAATAACGAACTCCCTAAATGTTTAAAAGTATAAGTGAGGCCGGCCAGTCATGATGATTGGCCGGTTTTGTTTTGTTAAAAATTTGCTTTTGTTGAAAAACTTTTCGAATAATTGTAAAAGTTCACAAAAAATACTTGTATAAAATAGCCTTATGAGGTATAATAATACAAGAAAATGAATAGGATCTTCAGGGCAGGGTGCAAGTCCCTACCGGTGGTAAAGCCCACGAGCCGCAAGGTTGATTCGGTGCGAGTCCGAAGCCGACAGTATAGTCTGGATGGAAGAAGATAAATTGACGTAAGTTTGTGACTGAATTTATTGACTGCTCTGGTTAGTATGTATTGACCAGAGCATTTCTTTTGTTATAGCATTGTATGTGCCTGAGTGTACATACAATTGTGTTGCAAGTTGACTGCGCGGTGCGCAATTGAGTGTAAGCTATGGTGCCTCTGAAGAATAGATTCAGGGGCATTTTCTGGTTTCACGGGCATTTTCCCGTGAGGCAAAACGTAGACGATAAGGGGTTGGAGTAAATGACAGACAGAAATCAGGAAGATTTACGTTATATGCAGATGGCGCTTGATATGGCAAAGCTTGGGCGTGGCTATACAAACCCTAATCCCATGGTGGGAGCAGTGATTGTCAAGGATGGACAGGTTATTGCAAAAGGATATCATCATTGCTGCGGACAGGGACATGCGGAAGTTGAAGCATTTAAGGATGCCGGAAATCAGGATGTAACTGGAGCAACGATATATGTTACTTTGGAACCATGTTCGCATTATGGTAAGACGCCGCCTTGTGCAGATAAGATTATTGAGAAGAAGATCGGACGGGTAGTTGTCGGTGCACTTGACCCGAATCCATTGGTAGCCGGACGGGGAATTGAGAAGATTCGCAATGCAGGAATTGAAGTAACAACTGGTGTTCTTGCAGAAGAAAGTATCAAGCTCAATGAGATCTTTATGAAGTATATTGTGAACAAGGAACCTTTTGTATTGTATAAGTCAGCCATGTCATTAGATGGAAAGATTGCTACGGCAAGCGGTGAGTCACAGTGGATTTCCTGTGAAGCATCGAGAAAGGAAGTTCATGAACTCAGACACCAGTATATGGCCATTATGGTAGGATCACAGACGGTTCTTGATGATGACCCGATGCTGAACTGCAGATTAATAGAAGGCAAAGATCCAATCCGTGTTGTTGTGGATTCCTCATTACGGATTCCGATGACAGCACGTCTGGTGAAAACAGCCAGGGACATCAGAACGATTGTGGCATGTACGCCGACAGCAGATGAAAAGAAGATTAAAGATTTGCAGAATGAAGGTGTTGAAGTATTGATCATTGAAGCGAAAGATGGACATGTTGATCTTAAGAAATTGACGGAAGAACTGGGACGTATGCAGATTGACAGTATTTTACTGGAGGGCGGAGCAACTTTGGCAGCAGCAGCCTTTGGAGCAGGAATTATCGACAAGGTTCAGATGTACATTGCGCCGAAGATTATCGGCGGCAAGACATCAAGAACACCTGTTGGCGGCAAAGGTGTTGAACATCTTTCAGATGCCTGGCAGCTTAAAGACATAACAGCGAGAAATATAGGCAATGATATATGTATCACGGGCTATATCAGACGGGAGGCATGATATGTTTACAGGTATTATAGAAGAAATAGGAATAGTGAAACAGCTTGTTCCGGGAAAGGTATCCTATCGGCTGACTGTGAGTGCCAATAAAGTGCTGGAGGGAACTCAGGTTGGTGACAGTATTGCTACCAACGGCATTTGTCTGACGGTAACAGCGATCCACGGCAATAATTTTGATGCGGACGTCATGGCAGAAACTGTCAGAAGGACCAATTTTTCATCCCTGCATGCAGGAAGCCGTGTGAATCTTGAACGTGCCCTGACACCGATGAGTCGGTTGGGCGGGCATATTGTCAGCGGTCATATTGACGGGACAGGCACAATCTCTGATATGACAAGAGAGGATAATGCTGTCTGGGTAACTGTACAGACAAAGCCTGATCTGCTGAAGTATATGATAGAAAAGGGTTCTATTGCCATAGACGGTGTGAGTCTGACCATTGCCTATGTGGATGACGGCTGCTTTAAGGTATCCGTCATTCCACATACAGGTGAAGAAACAATTTTATTAAAGAAAAAACCGGGAGACACCGTCAATCTTGAATGTGATCTCATTGGAAAATATGTCGAGAAATTGCTGTTTGGTAAGGCAGAAGAAACACAGAAATCTTCCGGCGGTATTACAGAAGCATTTCTGGCAGAAAACGGATTTATGTAGGAGGAAACAAAGAGAATGAAGGAATTTAATTCAGTAGAAGAAGTCATCGAAGCCGTTCGTGGCGGCAAGATTGTTGTTGTTATGGACGATGAGGATAGAGAAAATGAAGGGGATGTCATCTGTGCGGCTGAATTTGCAACACCTGAGAATGTCAACTTTATGGCATCTTATGCAAAAGGCTTGATCTGCATGCCGATGCATGTTGATTATGTAGAAAAGCTTGGCCTGGACATGATGTGCTCCGTTAATACAGATAACCATGGAACAGCATTTACAGAATCCATTGATTATAAAGACACAACGACAGGTATTTCTGCTTTTGAGCGTTCCATGACAGCCATGAAGGTTGTTGAAGATGGTGCAAAACCGGAAGATTTCAGAAGACCGGGGCATATGTTTCCACTGGTTGCTAAAAAGGGCGGTATCTTTGAACGTCCGGGACATACAGAAGTGACGGTTGATCTGATGGAGATGGCGGGACTCAAGAAAGTTGGTCTTTGCTGTGAAATCATGAAAGATGACGGCACAATGGCAAGAAGAGATGATCTGCTGGCATTTGCAGAAGAACATGATTTGAAGATCTGTACAATTGCGCAGATCAAGCGATACAGAAAAGAACATGAGAAATTGGTTGAATGTGTGGCAAAGGCAAAACTTCCGACAAAATACGGCGATTTCATGATGTATGGCTATATCAACAAGCTGAATGGTGAACATCATGTGGCACTGGTTAAGGGGGAAATCGGCGATGGCAAGGCTGTATTATGTCGTGTCCATTCAGAATGCCTGACAGGTGATGCGTTTGGCTCCCAGAAATGTGACTGCGGTGAACAGCTTCAGACGGCGCTTCGTATGATTGAGAAGGAAGGCCGAGGCGTATTGTTATACCTCAGACAGGAGGGCCGAGGCATTGGCCTGATTAACAAAATCAAAGCTTATGCCCTGCAGGATCAGGGATATGATACTATTCAGGCCAACATTATGCTTGGTTTCCCGGCAGATATGAGAGATTATACTATCGGTTCCCAGATTCTTGAAGACCTTGGCGTTCATGAACTGAGACTGATGACCAATAATCCTGAGAAGATTGATGGTATTGCGGCCTTTGATCTGAAGATTATCGAAAGAGTTCCAATCCAGATGGAATTAGGCAAAAATGATGCTTTCTACCTTTTAACAAAGAAAGAAAAGATGGGCCATCTTCTGACATATCCGGTGACACTGGAAGAGGAAGAGAATGCCAAAAAGGACAACAAAGACAACAAATAAATTAATTATTTATAAATGAAAGGAAGTATAGAGATGAACGTATTAGAAGGAAAATTAGTAGCAGAAGGAATGAAGATTGGTATTGTGTGTGCACGTTTTAATGAATTTATCACATCCAAACTTCTCGGCGGTGCCATGGATGCACTTGTAAGACATGGCGTTGCAGACAGCGATGTTGATGTTGCATGGGTACCGGGAGCATTTGAAATTCCTCTGGCTGCTCAGAAAATGGCTGCAACAGGCAAGTACGATGCAATCCTCTGCCTGGGTGCTGTCATCAAAGGTTCTACATCTCATTATGATTATGTTTGTGCAGAAGTATCTAAAGGTATTGCAACTGTTTCATTATCATCCGGTCTGCCGGTTCTCTTCGGTGTTCTGACAACAGATAATATTGAACAGGCAATCGAAAGAGCCGGTACAAAAGCAGGCAATAAGGGATATGATGTGGCTGTCAGCGCAATTGAAATGGTCAATCTGTTCAAAAATCTGTAAAAATTCGGTTAATTGTACAGCGTAATGCTATATTGACTAAAAATACCCGTCAAATCAATTTGACGGGTATTTTTTGCATTCAATCTGCCTATGAAAAAAAGAAAAATGATCAAAATTGTTGTTCAATCTGCAAAGAAAAGCTAAAAAAAAGAAAAGTCAACAAAGATCCCGGAGTTTCTTTGGCCAAAGCATCCATGGCCGTTTTAAGAAAAATGTTGTAGTATAGTAACAGTTACTATATTATTGAAGCGGCTGAATGCCGATAACGAGGAGGAACTTATGGCAAGTTTATCATTAAGAAATATTTATAAAGTTTATCCAAATGGTTTTAATGCGGTAAAGGATTTTAATCTCGAAATAGAAGATAAAGAGTTTATTATTTTTGTTGGCCCTTCTGGCTGCGGTAAATCAACAACACTTCGTATGATCGCAGGCCTTGAGGAGATATCCAAAGGTGAACTCTACATTGATGACAAACTGGTCAATGATGTTGAACCGAAAGACAGAGATATCGCAATGGTGTTCCAGAGTTATGCTCTTTATCCGCATATGTCTATTTATGATAATATGGCATTTGGCCTGAAGCTGCGCAAGATGCCGAAAGATGAGATTGACAGAAGAGTCAGAGAAGCTGCAAGAATTCTTGATATTGAACATCTTCTCGACAGAAAACCGAAGCTTCTGTCCGGTGGTCAGAGACAGCGTGTGGCTATGGGGCGTGCGATTGTTCGTGAACCGAAAGTATTCCTGATGGATGAACCGCTTTCTAATCTGGATGCGAAACTGCGTGTGCAGATGAGAATTGAGATTTCCAAACTGCATCAGAGACTGCAGTCTACGATTATTTATGTTACCCATGACCAGACAGAGGCTATGACATTGGGCACAAGAATTGTTGTTATGAAGGATGGCGTGATTCAGCAGGTGGATTCACCGCAGAATCTTTATGACCGACCAGACAATCTTTTTGTAGCCGGTTTTATCGGTTCTCCGCAGATGAACTTTATTGATGCAACAGTTGTTAAAGAGGGCGGTGAGCTGTTCCTTGAATATGGTGAGCACCACAGAGTGATTCTGCCACCTGAGAAAGCAGCGAAGCTGACAGATTATATCGGCAAAGAGGTCACATTTGGTATTCGCCCTGAGGATGTTTTTGCAGCGGACCAATACGAAGCTGCCCATGAACATAATACAGTGGAAGCAAGTGTGCGTGTGTTTGAGATGCTGGGTGCAGAAGTATTCCTGTATCTGACGGTTGATGGATTTGATGTCACATGCCGTGAACATCCGAGTACAAAGGCAAAGCCGGGAGATATTATGAACATTTCCTTTGATGTGAACAAGATTCATGTCTTTGACAAAGAAACACAGATGACAATTACGAATTAAATTCAACAGATGGATGAATATTTGAACAATTTTAGAGGGGATACAGGTTGTATTCCCTCTTTTTATGGTTTATGATTATAGCAGTTTAAATCGAGAACATAAAAGGAGGAATTGCGGATGGCATATAATCAGATGCTGCAAAGTACGATTGAAGGAGTTAAGTCCATTGCAAGGACGGATCTGTGCCTGATGGATACAGAGGGCAATGTGATTGCAGCAACGAATGAGGAGGCACAGCAGTATAAGGAATCTGTATTGACATTTGTTGATTCACCGGCGGAGATACAGGTTGTTCAGGGTTATCAGTATTTTAAGATCCTGGACGGTACAACGGTTGAATATGTGATGCTGATTCGTGGTGACAGTGATGATATTTACACAATCGGCAAACTGGTTGCATTTCAGATACAGAACTTATTGTCCGCTTATAAAGAGAAATATGACAAAGAGAACTTTATCAAGAATGTACTTCTGGATAATATGCTCTTGGTGGATATTTATAATAAGGCCAAGAAACTCCACATTGATGCTGAGGAAAGACGGCTTGTATTTGTGATTGAGACGAACAGACAGCGGGATAATCATGCCATGGAAGTGGTGAAGAGCCTTTTTACCGGCAGACATGGGGATTATATTACAGCGGTGGATGAAGAGAATATTATCCTTGTGAAGGGACTGGATCCGAAGGAGACATATGATGAAATGCAGACCCTTGCCAAAACCATTGTTGATCTATTGAATACTGAGGCAATGATCAATGCAAGAATAGCATATGGTACCATCGTACATAATATCAAGGATATTTCCAGGTCCTATAATGAGGCGAAGATGGCACTGGATGTAGGTAAGATTTTTTATGATGAGAAGTCTGTCATTGCATATAACAAGCTTGGTATCGGACGTCTGATTTATCAACTGCCGATTCCGTTGTGCAAGATGTTTATTGATGAGATTTTTCCTGGAACGACACCGGATGAATTTGATGAGGAGACATTGCTGACAATCCGCAAATTCTTTGACAATAGCCTGAATGTATCAGAGACGGCAAGGCAATTATATATCCATAGAAATACCCTGGTTTATCGTCTTGACAAGGTTAATAAAGCAACAGGATTGGATCTGAGAGTCTTCGAAGATGCCATTACTTTTGAGATTGCATTGATGGTTGTGCGCTATATGCACTACATGGAGAATAAGACATACTGATTTTGTATATGAAAAAAAGTGATTTAATGATGAAACTTTGCATTTTTACTTAAAATTTGTAAAGTATGCTTGAAATTGTCGGGCTGACATAGTAAAATGTGTATAGTATACACAAGGTTAGTATACTATACATTTTACGTGTTAAAAATGTAACAATGAGGTGCGTATTTTGAACAGCAAATGGATAAAAAGACTTGGCGTATTACTGTTGCTGCTATTGCTTGTATTTCAGACGGCGGCCTGTCAGAAGACGGCGGGACAAGGCGATACTGAAGAGGATGGGACGGCTTCTTCCTATATATTCACCATGGGAACCGTTTTTGATATCCGGGTATTTGCCGAAGATGCTTCTGAGATCATGCAGGAAGCGGAACAGGCACTTTATGGCTGTGACAGTCTTCTTTCCTGGAGAGAGGAAGGGTCATTAGCATACAGATTTAATACGGAGCATCAGGCAGATATGTCTGAGATGAAAGAAGTATTTGAAGATGCCCTTCAGGTCAGTAAAGACAGTCAGGGCGCATTTGATCTCACTGTTTTACCGCTTTCACAGCTTTGGAATTTTGATAAGCTCGGGGACAGTGATTTTGATGTGTCAACAATGAAAGTCCCGGATAAAGAAGATATTGCACAGGCAATGGCGAAAGTGGATTATACTCAGCTGAAGTATGATGATGCGACCGGGATACTTACTACAGATAATCCGGATATTCAGATTGAATTAGGTGCCATTGGCAAAGGCTATGCTATCGAGCAGGCGAAGGATGTTTTGAAACGTTCTGATGCATCAGGCGGGATGGTTTCGGCCGGCAGTTCCATTTATGTCTGTGGAACAAAGAAAGATGGCAGCCGGTTCAGAGTAGCTTTAAGAGATCCCCGTGGTGATGAAAATTCAGCAATCGGGGTGCTTACCTTGTCGGATACGACGATATCCACATCCGGCGATTATGAGCGCTATTTTGAAAAGGATGGTGTGAGATATCACCATATACTGGATCCGCGGACAGGCTATCCGGCTGACAGCGGACTGATGCAGGTAACGATTATCTGTGATGACAGTGTGATTGGAGACGCACTGTCAACGGCATGTTTTGTCCTTGGTCTGGACGAGGGCATGAATCTGGCAGCAAAATATGGTGTTAATGCGATTTTTGTTGATACAGATAAGAATATCTGGTACAATAACCCGGATGTCTTGAATTATTTCGAGTTTACAGGAAAGGATTCAGGATATGTTTTAAATGAATATAATCAGGCTCGCAGTTAAGGCTGTGGACTGGTTTATATAATAAAGTTTTGCGGACGAAAGTCCAAAAATATCTAGAGGAGGATTCAAATGGCAAAACAATCAAGTGGACTTCTTGGCAGTTTAGGATTTGTTAAAAGCCCTGGAGCACCCGTACCTCACAGAAAACATACCAGTGCTTGTCAGACAGTTGAGATGCCGGTACCGGCAACTGTAACTATCGTTATGTCACAGCATATTGGTGCACCTTGTACACCATGCGTTAAAGCAAAGGATCAGGTGTTTGTAGGTACGCTTGTAGGTGAAAGCACTGCATTTATGTCAGCGCCGATACATTCCAGCGTGTCAGGTACAGTCAAAAAAATTGACACAGTTTTAATGCCGAATGGTACAAAGGCACAGGCAATCGTCATCGATACAGATGGTGAACAGACTGTTGACCCGGCTATTCAGCCACCAGTAGTGAATTCAAAAGAGGAATTTATTGAAGCTGTTAAACAGTCAGGTCTTGTAGGTCTTGGTGGTGCCGGTTTCCCAGCACACATCAAGTTGAACCCTAAGGACAAGATTGAATATCTCTGCATCAATGCGGCAGAATGTGAACCTTATATCACAGCCGATGTCAGAGAGATCATGGAGAACCATGAGAACGTTCTTTACGGTATCAGCCAGGTTATGAAATACGTCGGTATTGACAAGGCTTTGATCGGTATTGAGGACAACAAGCCTGAAGCAATCAAGCTGATGCAGGAGAAGACAGCACAGATGAGCAATGTTGAAGTTGTGAGCTTACCTTCCCGTTACCCACAGGGTGCTGAGAAAGTTCTCATTGAACAGTGTACAGGACGTCAGGTGCCTCCTGGCAAACTGCCTTCTGATGTGGGATGTATCGTTATGAACGTTGCATCTGCAGGTTTCCTCGGCGGTTATCTGAAGAATGGTATTCCGTTGACAACAAAGCGTGTCACGGTTGATGGTTCTGCAATTACAGAAGCTAAGAACGTCAGAGTTCCGATCGGTGCTCCGATTAAAGATATTATTGCATTCTGCGGCGGATACAAAGGTACACCGGCCAAACTGATCAGTGGTGGTCCTATGATGGGTACTGCATTGATGACCGATGATTTCCCTGTTCTGAAACAGAACAATGCTTTCCTTGCTTTCGATGAAGCAGAAGCTAAATCTCTTGAACCGACAGCATGTATCAGCTGCGGTCGTTGCGTTAATGCATGTCCTATGAATCTGATGCCTACAAAGCTTGAGGCTGCTACTATCTATAAGAGAGTAGATGACCTGAAGAAGTATAGTGTCATGACATGTATGGAATGCGGTTGCTGTGCATTCGTATGTCCAGCAAACAGGAAACTCGTTCAGTCTATGAGAATTGGTAAAGCCATTCTTCGTAATGCAGGAAAGTAGGTGTACATAATGGATGGTAAATTAATTGTTTCTTCATCCCCTCATATTTCGAGTCCGGTGAAAACAAAGAATATTATGCTTGATGTTATCATCGCATTAATCCCTTCTTTGATTGCATCAATTTATTTCTTCGGACCGAGAGCTGCTGTTGTTGTTATTGCTTCAGTAGCAACTTGTGTAATTGCTGAGTATATCTGCCGTAAAGTCATGAAGCGCGAGCAGACAATCGGCGATCTCAGTGCAGTCGTAACAGGTATTCTTCTGGCATTCAACCTGCCTTCAAGTGTACCGATCTATGTGCCGATCATCGGTGGTCTGGTAGCCATCGTTATGGTTAAACAGATGTTTGGTGGCCTTGGTCAGAACTTCGTTAATCCGGCTCTGCTGGCACGTATCATTCTGATGAACTCCTTCCCTGTACTGATGACAACATGGTATCCATCAGGCAACTTTGGAGCTGATACAACAGCAATGGCTTCACCGCTTGCTAACATTGCAGCAGGTAATGTAGATGCATTGCCATCTTACTGGGATATGTTCATCGGTAACATTCCTGGATGTTTGGGTGAAACAAGTGCATTAGCACTTCTGATTGGTGGTATTTATCTGATTGCCAGAAAAGTTATCTCACCGATCATCCCTGTAACTTATATTGGTACAGTATTTGTTCTGTCTGCTATTCTTGGACAGGATCCTGTTGCCCAGATTCTCTGCGGTGGTCTTTTCATCGGTGCAATCTTTATGGCAACTGACTATGTAACAAGCCCTCTGACGAATAAAGGCAAATTCATCTATGCACTTTGCTGTGGTATTATTACTTGCCTTATCCGTGTATTTGCTTCCCTTCCGGAAGGTGTATCTTACTCAATCGTTCTGATGAACATCATTGTTCCTCTGATTGAGAGAGCTACAGTTCCTAAACCGTTTGGTACTGTAAAGGAGGCTAAGTAATGAATTTTAAATCAATTGGTATTCCTACAATCAAATTGTTAGTTATTGCAGCTGTTATTACAATACTTCTGTTCCTGACAAATAATACAACAGAAGCAAAGATTGCTCAGAATCAGGCAGATGCGAATGTGGCTTCCCGTAAGGAAGTTCTTCCGGATGCTGACGATTTTGATGAGAAGACAGTGACTGTTGACGGTGTAGAGTATACATATTATGAAGCCAAGAATGGCGCAGGTTATGTATTCTCAGGTTCCAATAAAGGTTACGGCGGTGCTGTAGTATCCATGGTTGGTATTTCTTCCGATGGTAAAGTTGTCGGTGTTAAAGTGACAGAAGCTTCTGATGAAACACCTGGTCTTGGTGCTAAATGGATAGCTGCTGATGCATCAGGTAACGAGAGACGCGCTCAGTTTGTTGGTGATATCCCTGAAAGTGGTTCTTTCGCTGTTGTTAAAGATGGCGGTACAATTGAGGCTGTTGCAGGTGCAACAATCACATCCCGTGCTGTTACACATGATGTTAATGATGCAATCGCACAGTACAATGCTGTAGTAGGAGGTGCTAACTAATGGCTAAAAAAGAGAAAAGTTATGGCGAGATTTTGACAGCCGGTTTTATTAAAGAAAACCCTGTTCTTCGTCTTGTATTAGGTACCTGTCCTACACTGGCCGTTACAACACAGGCTTTTAACGGTCTTGGTATGGGTGCCGCAGCTACACTGGTACTGATCGGTTCCAATGCTGTTATTTCGTTACTTCGTAATGTTATTCCTGATAAGGTTCGTATTCCGGCTTTCATCACAATCATCGCTGGTTTCGTAACAATTATTCAGATGCTTGTTAAGGCGTTTGTACCAGCTCTGGATTCAGCGCTTGGTATTTATCTGCCTCTGATCGTTGTTAACTGTATTATTCTTGGCCGTGCAGAAAGTTTTGCCAGCAAGAATAAAGTCCTTCCATCCATCCTTGATGGTCTTGGAATGGGTATCGGTTTCACAATTGCCCTTGTATTAATGGGTTCCATCCGTGAGATCATTGGTAATGGTTCATGGTTTGGTATGGTTCTCAATGATGGTAGTATGATTCAGCCTATGCTGATTCTCATCCTGCCTCCTGGTGGTTTCTTTGTATTCGGTATGTTGATTGCACTGTTCAATCGTCTTGCTGAAGGTAAAGGCAAAGAGCCTGCAACATTATCATGCTGTAATTGCCCACAGGCTGCCAGCTGTATGAAAGCATCAGAAGGAGGTTGTGAATAATGTCAATTACTGGTTTACTTTCAATTTTCCTTGCAGCCATTCTGACAAACAACTATATCCTGTCTAAATTCCTTGGTATCTGTCCATTCCTGGGCGTTTCCAAGAAACTGGATACAGCAGTCAGCATGAGTGCTGCCGTTATCGTCGTAATGGTTGTTGCTACAGCTGTTACATGGCCAATCCAGACATTACTGTTGGATCCACTTGGCCTTGGTTACTTACAGACAATCGTATTCATCCTGATCATTGCAGCACTTGTTCAGTTCATTGAGACGTTCATGAAGAAGAACATGCCGCCTCTTTATCAGGCTCTGGGTGTATACCTTCCTCTGATCACAACAAACTGTGCAGTACTTGGTGTTACAACCCTGAATATCAGCTCTGGTTATAACTATATCGAATCACTGATCAATTCATTTGGTTCAGGTGTTGGTTTCCTTGTTGCCATGGTACTTTTTGCAGGTGTCAGAGGAAGACTGGAAACAGCGGATATCCCTAAATCATTACAGGGTCTGCCAATCACACTGGTATCCGCATCTATCGTAGCTTGTTCATTCCTTGGCTTCGGCGGCCTTGTAGACGGCATTTTTAAATAGGAGGGATTGGACATGTATGGTATTATTCTTGTAGCGGTTATCGCGATTATTGCAGGTCTGCTTTTGTCATGGGCTTCCATTCAGTTCGCAGTACCTGTTGATGAAAAACAGGCAGCAGTCAGAGAAGTACTTCCTGGTGCTAACTGTGGTGCCTGCGGTTTCTCCGGTTGTGACGGCTATGCAGCAGCTCTTGCTGCAGGAACAGCAGAAATCGGTCTTTGTTCTCCTGGTGGTCCGGATGTTGCAGAAGAATGTGCAACAATCCTGGGCAAAGCAGCAGGTGAAATGGTTAGAAAAGTTGCGCTTGTACAGTGTAACGGTACTTGCTCAAATGCAGGTCAGAAACTCATCTATGATGGTGTTGACACATGTCAGGCAGTGAGCCTGATGTTTGCCGGTGACAGCACATGTGCATATGGCTGCCTTGGCCATGGTGACTGTGCAGCTGTTTGCCCTGAGAAGGCAATCATTGTTCATGACGGTCTGGCTATGATCGATCAGGACAAGTGTGTTGGCTGTGGTATCTGTGTGAAGACATGTCCGAAGCATGTGATCGCACTTGTACCATTCGAGAAGAAACATCATGTACTTTGCGTCAATACAGATAAGGGTGCAGAAGCAATGAAAGTCTGCAAGACAAGCTGTATTGGTTGTATGAAGTGTGTGAAGACTTGTGAGCATGACGCAATCCATGTTACAAACTTCAATGCAGCCATTGATTATGATAAGTGTACAAACTGCGGCGCATGTGCAGAAGTGTGTCCAAAACATGCCATCTGCTAATAGCGGGCTGTATACAGATTGTTGATTTTAAGGCGGATGTCGAAAGGCATCCGCCTTTTAAAATTTAAGAGACGACGTCAAATGAATAGTATAAAATATTGAAATTCCGGGATAATGAAAAAAACGAATCCAACTGTAAGAAAACTGAAAGAAATAACTGGCATTATTTTCAGAAATTTGCAGTAGAATCATTGATATAGAGTAAAATGAATAACTAAAAACAAAAGGGGAAAACGATGGAACAGCAGACAATATTAATTGTAGATGATGACAGAGAAATTGTACGTGTCATTGCCAAAATACTTGAACTGGAAGGATATAGGACATTGAAGGCTTATGATGGACTCGAGGCCCTGGATATGCTGGTGGGCAATGTTGTACACCTGATTATGATCGATATCATGATGCCGAAGATGAATGGTCTTGCAGCCGTGATGAAAATACGGGAGACCAATAATATTCCTATTATCATTTTATCAGCCAAGACCGAGGAAACAGATAAGGTTTTGGGACTGTCTATGGGAGCGGATGACTATATCAGCAAGCCATTTAATACCCAGGAGATGATTGCCAGAGTGAAGGCACAGCTGAGACGGTATATGCGTCTTGGAGCCATGAATTCGGAAAGTATGCAGGACAGTATTCGTATTGGTGATCTGTATCTGGATAAACATGCCAAGGAATTAAATGTTAATGGTGAATCCGTGCATCTGACGGCAACAGAATATAAAATTATGGAACTGCTCATGAGTAATCCGGGCAGAGTTTTTCCGGCGGAAGAAATTTATGAGCGTGTTTGGCAGGAACCGGCTTATTCTGTTGAAAATACAGTCATGGTACATATTCGGAGAATTCGTGAAAAGATTGAGATCAATCCGAAACAACCAAAATATTTGAAGGTGGTGTGGGGAATTGGATACAAAATTGAAAAAGATGACAGCAAATATTAAAGGTATAAAAGGATGGTTCGTTCTGACAGTATTAGGGCTTGATGTTCTCCTTGGGATTGACGGCGGAAATCTCATAAGTACTTTTTACGGGGATGTCATTATCTATGTTGCATTTCTTGCGACGGTTACTGCAGGCATTATGCTAACAATCAGTTTGAGGCCGGACAGTAAAGAGTGGCCGTTTTTTGTAATTTTTGACAACTTTAAGACAGATACACTGTTTTGGCTGGAACTATTAATTGTTACATGCACAATGGCTGCCTTTGCATGGATTGCCGGTTTATATGAGTCCTGGAGTTGGGCATATTCTGCAATCTCGATAATGGGAAAGCTTTTGTTTTTGGTATTGGTGTTGCCGGAAGCCTTTGTTGCGGTAAGCTGTTATGCCATCTTTATCCGGCGCATGAAGGATCGGGAGAAACGCAGAGGGTTGTGGATCCAATCTGTTTTTCCAAAACATGAAAAAAAACAAAAAGTAAAAAAAGAAAATCCTATCAGAAAGCTATATACTAAATTCAGAGAAAGTGTTGTTTCTTTAAAAGCAGAATATGAACATTTTCTGAATTATGAAAAAAAACAGCTCATTTGCACAATTTTGATTGTAGGCGGCAATCTTTTTATCATCTGGGCTGTACTTTTTGCCAATAGCGGTATCCTTGTACTTATCCTGCTGATCATCAATATCGTCTATTTTATAAGGCAGAGAGGTTTTTATCGGAATGTAGGTGAAATTATCAGGGAACTGCATCACCTTTCTATGGGAGAAGAAGTGCGCCCGGTCAACATTTCTGAGACATCGCCGCTTTATGAGGCAGGATGCGATCTTGAGAAAGTGAATGAAAGTTTGGATAAGAGTGTCAAGCGGCAGGTTAAGAGTGAACAGATGAAAATTGAGCTGATCACGAATGTATCTCATGATCTTAAAACACCATTGACATCGATTATCGGATATATTGACTTGCTGAAAAAGGAAGATATGTCACCGGAGGCACAGGATTATGTCAATGTTATTTCCCAGAAGTCAGAGCATTTAAAAGAAATGATACAGGATCTTTTTGAAATATCAAAGGCTACAAGCGGCAATGCGGAGCTTGTTCTGGAGAAACTGGATATGGTGAAGCTTTTGCAGCAGACACTGGGAGATATGGAAGACCGTATCAGCAGCAGCGGGCGTATCATTCGAACGGTGCTCCCTGAAGAACCGCTTTATATCAGCGGTGACGGCAAGCGGTTATATCGTGTTTATCAGAATCTGATAGAAAATGCCCTTAAATATTCAATGGAAGGAACTCGCATTTATGTGGAAGGACGTGTAGAGGAACAGAAAGTTATTACAGAAATAAAAAATATTGCTGCCTACGAGATGGATTTTACTGCAGATAAGATTGTTGAACGATTCCAGAGAGGAGATGTCAACAGGACAACGGAAGGACATGGACTGGGCCTGGCAATTGCCAAAAGTTTTTCAGAGGCCTGTGGCGGACATCTTGATATCATTATTGACGGCGATATGTTTAAAGCGGTTATTTCCTATCCATTATATTGGGAAAATTGACAGCTGTCTGACTTGTTCTTGTAAAAGTGCATGCTTTTTGATATAATTGGTATCAGATTTGAAATGATTATAAGATTACACAGGATAATGCTAAGGCAGGGATAATAGAATGGATACAGGTGAACGCGCATATGAGAAAATCATTAATTATGTAGAACAGCAGGTCATGCAGGGTCGTTACAAGAAGGGCGATAAATTGCCGCCTGAAAGAGAACTGGCGGCACTTCTTGGTGCAAGCAGGAATTCTGTGCGGGAAGGGCTTGGCATTCTTGAACGTATGGGAGCAATTTCCAGTCAGCAGGGGGCCGGGAACTTTATTTCTGACAATTTCGAAAAGACACTGGTTGAGGTGATGACGCTGATGTTTATCCTTGAGGAGGGAACATTCAGAGAAATCAGTGAATTTCGATATGCATTGGAGACACAGGCACTGGCATTGGCTATGGAACATATCTCCAAAAAGCAACTGGCGGACATTGAGTATTATATGTCCATGCTTGAGAAAACACCTGAAGAAGATATGAAGGCTTATTACGACAAGAAGATTCATTATACAATTACAGCTGCATCAGGGAATCGGTTTATTATTGACAATCTTCAGGCACTGACGGCAGTCATGGATGTCTTCATTAAGGATATGCGAGCCAAGATTCTGAGTGACGGAAGCAACAGTGAAGGTTTGATGGCGGCCCACAGGGAAATGGTGGAAGCACTTAGGGAGAAGAACATGGAGAAGGGGATGCAGGCATTGAAAGTTCATTTTGAGTATATTTATGAATATATTGACGGATAAAATCGCTTCGTCACCTTAGATGAAGGAATCTTTCAAAAAGCATAGTGAAACCGACATGTTCACAGCAATTGATAAGTAAGAAATGTGTAAATTATATGGAATAGGAATATAAAATCACAAAAAAGAGGACAAAATTAATAAAATTCACTAGACAAATCTGGAATAATATTCTATAATAATAGACGTAAGTGGTAGGGCCAATGGTACAAAATCTTGTGCCCATTTTAAAAAAGTAGGAGGAAGTAAAAATGAGTGAGTATAGCAAAGTGACTCCGGAAATCGTTGAGCAGATCAAAGCTGTTGTTGCTCCTAACAGAGTGTATACAGGCGCAGATATCAACGAAGACTTTTCTCACGACGAGATGTCTATTTATGGTAAGGCAATGCCTGAATTAGTAGTTGATGCAGTTTCTACAGAAGAGATCGCAGCTACAATGAAGATTGCTTATGATAACAACATTCCTGTAACAGCCAGAGGTGCAGGTACAGGCCTTGTAGGTGCCTGTGTTCCAATCGCCGGTGGTATTGTTATTAATACAACTAAGATGAACAAGATTCTTGAATATGACCTGAACAACTTCGTAGTTAAGGTTCAGTGTGGTGTCCTTCTGAACGACCTTGCTGAAGACTGCGTAAGCAAAGGCCTTATGTACCCACCAGATCCAGGTGAAAAGTTTGCTACATTAGGTGGTAACGTTTCTACTAATGCCGGTGGTATGAGAGCATGTAAATACGGCGCTACAAGAGATTATGTTCGCGCTATGGAAGTTGTTTTACCAACAGGTGAAGTTACACGTTTTGGTAGTACAGTATCCAAGACATCTTCAGGTTACTCTCTGCTGAACCTTATGATTGGTTCCGAAGGTACATTGGGTATTATCACAGAACTGACATTAAAGGTTATCCCAGCCCCTAAGGAAGTTATCAGCTTGGTTATTCCTTTCGAAACACTGGAAGATTGTATTGGCACAGTTCCTCAGTTTAAGAAAAACGGTCTGGATCCTCAGGCACTTGAATTCATGGAGAAAGCTATCGTTCAGGCTTCTGAAAGATATATCGGCAAGAGCGTATATCCACAGAAGATTGATGGCGTAGAAGCTGGCGCTTATCTGCTTGTTACATTTGATGGCAAGACAAAGGATGAACTTGACAATATTATTGAAGAAGCTTCTGAAATCGCTCTTGAAGCTGGCGCAATCGATGTTCTTGTTGCTGATACACCAGCAAAGATCAAAGATGCATGGGCTGCAAGAAGCTCATTCCTGGAAGCTATCAAAGCTGAGACAAACTGGAAAGATGGTCTCGAAATGCTCGACGAATGTGACGTTGTTGTTCCTCTGGACAAGATTGCTCCATACGTTGAATATGTATATGGCGTAGGCGAGAAATTCGGTCTTAGAATCGAATCCTTCGGTCATGCAGGCGATGGTAACCTTCATATCTACATCATTGGTGATGATAAGATTTCTGTTGCAGATTTCAAGGCTAAAGCAGATGAATTCTTTGATGATATCTATGCTGAAGCTACAAGAGTAGGCGGTCTTGTATCCGGTGAACATGCAATTGGTTCCGGTAAACTTGATTACCTTGCTAAATCTGTTGGACCAACACAGATGAAACTCATGGAAGACATCAAGAGAGTCTTTGACCCTAAGATGATTCTTAACCCTGGTAAAGTTTGCTACAAACTGTAATTTGAATATTTGGAGTTATCATTTATAAATTCCAGCGGGGATTCATGTGAGAGTGTTAATACTTTCACATGAATATACCTGTTTTAAAGAACAGTTGTAGTAAATCATACATAAATAAATTACTTTTAAATCATTAGGAGGGATAGTAATGAATTTTCACTTTAATGAAGAAGAACAGGAAATTCTCGACATGTTACACGACTATGCAGTCAAGGAAGTAGCTCCAAGAGCTCATGAAATTGATGAGGAAGAAAAATTCCCTATGGAAGCACGTAATGGTCTTGCTGAAATGGGTATGATGGGTATGTATTTCCCAGAAGAATACGGCGGTGCTGGCCTTAGCTACCTTTCTTACATCGCAGTTTGCGAGGAACTGGCTGTTCATTGTGCTACAACATCTGTTGTATTATCCGCTCATGAATCTCTTTGCAGCTGGCCTATTTACAAATACGGTACAGAAGAACAGAAAAAGAAATACCTTACAGCTCTTGCTTCAGGTGAGAAGTTAGGTGCTTTCGGTTTAACAGAGCCAGGCGCTGGTACAGATGCTGCTATGCAGAAGACAGTTGCTAAAGATGAAGGTGACCATTGGGTACTTAACGGTTCCAAGGTATTCATCACAAATGCTCAGTATGCTGATATCTTCGTTGTATTTGCTATGGTTTACAGACCAGACTACAAAGAAAATCCTTACACAAATCATGATATCTCTGCATTTATCATTGAAAAAGGCTTCGAAGGCTTCTCAGTTCAGGGCCATGAAATGAAGATGGGTATCCGTGGTTCATCAACATGCTCACTGTACTTCGATAACTGTATCGTTCCTAAGGAAAACCTCCTTGGACAGCAGGGTAAAGGCTTCAAGGTTGCTATGACAACACTTGATGGTGGCCGTATCGGTATCGCAGCTCAGGCTGTCGGTATTGCTCAGGGCGCAATCAATGAAACTGTTGCTTATACAAAAGAACGTGTACAGTTTGGTAAACCAATCTGGAAATTCCAGAATACACAGTTCCAGTTAGCTGATATGCAGGCTAAAGTAGATGCAGCTCGTCTGCTTGTTTACCGTGCAGCTCAGGCTAAACAGGATGGCGAACCACACAGCCACTTAGCAGCTATGGCTAAGTTAGTTGCTTCTGAAACAGCTTCAGATGTAGCTCGTCGTTGTGTACAGCTCGTTGGTGGTAATGGTTACTCTCGTGAATATCCATTCGAGCGTCATATGCGTGATGCTAAGATCACAGAAATTTATGAAGGTACAAGTGAAGTTCAGCGTATGGTTATCGCTGGCTGGTTAGGCGCTACAAAATAATTTTCAGGCCTAATACCTGTCAATTAAAAGATAAATTCTGAGGTTTCCTGTGATTAAGATTCATTTAGGAAAAATATAAGAGTTTTCACATGGCTGGTGTGCAGGCAACTACACACCAGTTGTGCTATAAAGAATGAGGAGTGGATAACAATTATGGAAATATTAGTTTTGATTAAACAGGTTCCAGATGATTCCGTTGAAATTAAGCTTGATCCTGCAACAGGCGCACCAAAACTTGATGGTGTTGAAGCTGTTGTTAATGCATTTGATACATATGCACTGGAAATGGCTAAAAGATATATCGAAGACAATGGCGGTAATGTTACAGTCGCTACAATCGGTGACGACGATGCAACAGCTGCTTTAAGAACATGTCTTGCTGTTGGTGCCGGCAAAGCTTTCCTGATTAAGGACGCTTCTTTCGCAGGTTCCGATACAACAGCTAAGGCTTATATCCTTTCAAAGGCAGTAGCTAAGATTGAAGAAATCAATGGCGCTAAATTTGATATTGTATTCTGTGGTAAAGAAGCTACAGATTTCTCTAAAGGTATGGTTGGTGTTCAGCTCGCTTCAGAACTCGGCGTTGGTGTTGCAACAGATGTTATTGCTGTTGACCCTGCTGAAGGCGGCGTTACTGTTAAACAGGAAACAGAAACTGGCTACAATGTAATTGAAATGACTACACCATGTGTTGTAACAATTCAGAAACCAGATTATGATCCAAGATACCCAACAATTAAGACAAAGATGGCTGCAAGAAAAGCTACAATCAATGAAGTGACTGCTGCGGATTTAGCAGTAGATGCAGCTAAGATTGGCGAAGCAGGCTCTCTGACAAAAGTCCTTAAATTATACGAGCCACCTAAGAAACAGGCTGGTGTTAAGATTCAGGAAGAAACTGTTGCTGATTCTACAATGCGTGCGCTTGCTATGATTGCAGAAGCAAAAGTACTTTAATTTAAGGAGGAATTACAATGGATTTCGCAGAATATAAAGACATTCTTGTTGTATTAGAGCTTGACGAAGGCAAACCGGTTAATGTCAGCCTTGAAAATATTGCTGCTGCTAAATCAGTAGTAAATGGCGGCAAGGTTATTGCTGTTACAGTTTGTGAAAATGCTGCAAAGACAGCAATTGAATATGGCGCAGACAGCGCAATCGTTATTGAAGGCGCTCAGTTTGAAGGTTACAATGCAGATGCAGTTGCAGATGCTGTAGCTCAGATCGCTGCAGAAGTTAAACCTGCTGCTATCTTTACAGGCGCTACAGGCAAAGGTAAAGATTTAGTTCCTAGAATTGCTGCTAAACTGGCTACAGGTTCAGTTTGTGACGCAACAGCTGTTAAATTAGATGAAGCTGGTAATGTTGTATTTACAGTACCTGCATACGGTGGCAATATTCTGACAGATGTTGTTATTGACAGCGTTAGACCTCAGGTTGCTTCTATCCGTGGCGGTTCTGTAGCTAAGCTTGAGCCAGAAGCTGGCAAAGCTGGTGATATCGCTAAGAAAGCAATCACAGTTGCTGATGATCAGATTAAACTTCAGATCAAAGAAACTGTAAAAGAAATCGCTGAATCCGTTAACCTGGAAGAAGCAGAAGTTATCGTTGCAGGTGGCCGTGGTATGGGCAGCAAAGAAAACTTCGACAAATTACAGGAACTGGCAGATATCCTTGGTGGTGTTGTTGGTTGTACAAGACCTGCTATGGAATCTGGTTGGATCAGCCGTGCACATCAGGTTGGCCAGTCAGGTAAGATCGTAGCTCCAAAGGTATACTTTGCGTTTGGTATTTCCGGTGCTACACAGCATGTATCTGGTATGATCGGTTCCGGTTATATTGTTGCTGTCAACAAAGATGAAGATGCTCCAATCTTTGATGTTGCAGATGTAGGTATCGTTGGCGGTGCTATGGATGTTCTCGACATCATGATTGAAGAATTCAAGAAAAACAAATAATCTGTTGATTGATTTTTCTTGGGCTGATACTTTGGTATCAGCCCTTTTTTTACGCGGATAATGAGTCAAAGCCCATGCTTGCATGTGGCCTTGACGAATATCGCGATAACGGGCGAAACTAGCAAAGTGTGTTTTGGCTCGTTTACGCAGATTCTCAGCTGATGGGATAGGTTATACTTTGTTTATAAATATTATAGATTTCTTTCATTGACCTGGGAGCTATTTTGCGGTAGTATAGCAAATAAGCAATGTTTTATATCTGTGATAAGGTGTGCAGGAGAATGATAATGAAAGAAGGTATTTCATGAAAGAACGTATGCAGCGATTCATGGCCGGCCGCTATGGCAATGACCAGCTGAATCAATTTATTTTTATAGTGGCAATTATCAGTATGGTGCTTGAGATCATTACGCGGCAGTCATTGTTTTATACATTGACATTGGTACTGCTGATTCTCGCTTATGTCAGAGTATTTTCCCGGAATATCAATAAGCGATATGAAGAGAATATGAAGTTTTTACAGAAGAAAGATGCAATTTTGAATAAGTTCCGCAAGCAGAAATATTATGCTGCTCAGCGCAGGAATTTTCATATTTATACGTGTCCTCAGTGCAAGCAGAAGATCCGCATCCCTAAGGGAAAAGGGAAGATCAGTATTACATGTCCGAAGTGCAGAACCTCTTTTATTAAGAAAAGCTGATTTTTGCAAGTTGTTGTTGTATTTTTTTCAAAAAACCAGATGTTTTTGGGCCTGAAAGATGGTATAATAAACCTGTCGTATGAATAGAATCGACAGCATTTTTTTGAAATACAAAGACACAGTTTTTTGGAGGGGATTTGGAATATGGTTGAAAGGAAGGTTAAGGTTGCAATTCCCTGCGGTATACATATCAGACCGGCAGGAATTATTTCCCATACAGCGAATGGTTTTAAGGCAGATTCAAGAATTATATTCGGGTACCATGTGATTAATACAGCCAGTATCCTGAATCTTGTTGCCAGCGGTATTCACTGTGGGGATATTGTCAGCGTTGAGTGTGAAGGACCGGATGAACAGGCTGCACTGGATGGCATTACATCGGTTTTGGAAGATTCAACGATTCAACAATAAGAGATATTATCGAATAAAGGAGAAATAATATGTTAGAGAAGATTAAAGCGCTTTTAGCAGAGGAATTAGGTGTCAACGCAGATGAAATCACAGCAGAGACTTCTTTTAAGGAAGATCTCGGTGCTGATTCACTGGATCTTTTTGAACTCGTAACAAATCTTGAAGAAGAATACAATATTGAGATTCCGGCAGAGCAGTTGGAAGAGATGACAACTGTTGGCAAAGTTATTGATTATCTTAAGAGCATTCATATTGAGGCATAATCTCTTGGAAGCCATCATTTAAGAAGATGAAGGAGGCATATTTTCTGTATTGTATATAGAGAATATGTCTCATTTTGTTTTTATTCAGATAATATGAAAAAAACTGGAATATTTTATCATAAACTCTTCACAGTACTATTCGAAAATGATATAATCCAATATATAAAAGTCAATAAATATATTTATAGATGCATCTGAATTGATGCTTTTTTTGCATATACATTACGAGAGGAATCAAGCAACAATGAATTTGAAACATTTATCATATTTTGTCGATATTTCGAAGCGGGAGAGCTTTACAAAGGCTGCGGATGATATCTATGTTTCACAATCAGCATTGAGCAAATCAGTGAAATCCCTTGAACAGGAACTGAATGTTACGCTGATTGACCGCACAAGCAAGAGCTTTAATCTGACAGAAGAGGGGAAGATTCTTTTTTCTGAGGGAGAGAAGTTACTTCAGTATATCGATGAGAGCCAGAATGAGATCATTGAGAAAATATGCAAGAGCAGACGCCGTCTGAGAATCGGTGTGCCTCCAGTGGCATCGACCGTTTATTTCAGCCATCTGCTGTATCGTTTTATGAAGAAGTATCCGGATATTGATCTGAAGATGTCAGAGGTCGGAGCCAATATTGTACAGACTCAGGTAAATTCAGGAAGTATTGATATCGGTATCGTTGTGCTGCCGATGCTTAATACAGAGAATTACAATGTCATACCGGCGATGACGGCGGACAATGCTTTGATCGTGAATAAGGATCATCCACTGGCATCCAGAGAAGAAGTCAGCTTCAAGGAGTTGGAGCATGAAGATTTCCTGATACTGGACGGGACATATATGCTGCATGACAGTATTATCCGAAACTGTGAGATTGCCGGTTTTTATCCGCATATTACAACGGAGAGTTCCCAGTGGGATTTCCTGGCGGAGATGGTAGCCTACAATCAGGGAATCAGTATTCTGCCGGTTCCGATTATGAAACGTTTCTCTTCCAGTGAGAAGATTAAGATGATCCGCCTGAAAGAGCCGGAATTGCCATGGAACATAGGCATGATATTCAAGAAAGACAAATTGATCACGGAACAGATGAAGGTATTTATTCAGTTTGTTTTAGACAATAAGGATAATGTCAAAGATTATACATAAGAAGGAGTGTTGTGGTGATGCACAGCACTTTTTTGTTTGAAGGCCGCCAGAGGACGGTTCACGTGACACAGACCGGTCATATGCCGGCTGTACTTGTCTTATCCGGCGGCAAAGAATGTATTTGTTCTTCGATTACAGTTTATGCACTTTATGGGATGTTTTATGCATACAAATAACTTGATTATCCTGAAAATAAATGGTAAAGTTGTACATGACATCATAAGATCAAAATGGCGCGGAGTTTTTGACGCCTTTAAGTAAAAGAATATATAGGAGTAGATAAAATGGGACAGGCAGTGGTTGTATTAAAAAAAGGTGAAGGCCGCACGTTGAAGGCCGGCGGTATGTGGGTCTATGACAATGAGATCGCATCGGTAACAGGCAGTTATGAAGATGGTGACATGGTCATCGTCAGGGATTTTGATGGTTTCCCAATGGGACGTGGATTTATCAATCGTCATTCTAAGATCAGGGTTCGTTTGATGACGCGTCATATAGAGCAGGAAATTGACCGTGAATTTTTAAAGGAAAGACTTCAGGCTGCATGGGATTATCGTAAGAAAGTAACAGATGTATCCAGCTGCAGGCTTGTGTTTGGAGAGGCAGATTTTCTGCCGGGCCTGGTAGTTGATAAATTTTCAGATGTACTTGTGGTACAGGTGACAGCCCTGGGTATGGATCGAATGAAGCTTGAGATTGTCGATCTGTTGAAAGAGATTCTGATGGCAGATGGCATTGAGATAAAGGGTGTGTATGAGAGAAGCGACGGTAAGTATCGTGATCAGGAGGGGATGGAGCGCATTAAAGATTTTATTGGTGAACCTTTTGACACAGATGTTCCGATTATGGAGAATGGTGTGCGATATATTGTTGATGTGAAGGATGGTCAGAAGACAGGCTTTTTCCTGGATCAGAAATACAATCGATTGGCAATTCAGAAATTATGCAGAGGGGCGAGAGTACTGGACTGCTTTACACATACAGGCTCCTTCGCATTAAATGCAGGGATTGCAGGTGCAGCGGAGGTTACAGGTGTGGATGCATCGGAGTTGGCGGTGCATCAGGCAGAAGAGAATGCTGCTTTGAATCAGCTGCAGGATACCGTGCATTTTCAGTGTGCAGATGTTTTTAACCTGCTGCCGGAGTTGGAGAAGCAGGGAGAGAAATACGATGTTGTTATTTTGGATCCGCCGGCCTTTACGAAATCAAGAAATTCTGTTAAGCATGCGATGAAAGGATACAGAGAGATTAACATGCGTGGTATGAAGCTGGTCAAAGACGGCGGATTTCTTGCCACATGTTCATGTTCGCATTTTATGACGTATGAGCTGTTTACAGAGATGCTGCATCAGGCGGCAAGAAGTGTACATAAGCGTCTACGTCAGACTGAATATCGCACACAGGCAGCAGATCACCCAATTTTATGGTCTGCAGATGAGTCTTATTATTTGAAATTTTACATTTTCCAGGTAGTGGATGAGAAATAGAGGCCGGACATGAATTATGAGGAAGCAATAAGTTATATAGAAAAAGTGAGCTGCAGCGGAATTATGCCAGGGCTGGTGAGAATCCAGGCACTGCTGGAAAAAACGGGACATCCTGAAATGGACTGCAATGTGATTCATGTGGCCGGGACGAATGGAAAGGGGTCTGTATGCACCTATATTGCTTCTATACTAATGCAGGCCGGATATAAGGTCGGACGCTATGTTTCACCGACACTTTTTGATTATAGAGAGCGGATTCAGGTCAACGGAGAATGGATATCCAGGAAGGATACGGCCTACTGGATGAGCCGGGTGCGGGAAGTCGATGAACGGATGCAGTCAGAGGGGATAGAGGGCGCTTCTGCCTTTGAACTGGAAACGGTGATGGCCTTTTTGTACTTCAAAGCCATGGCATGTGACTTTGTTGTACTTGAGACAGGAATGGGCGGAAGGCTGGATGCGACCAATGTAGTGCCCAAGCCGGTATTATCAGTTGTTACATCTATTGGCATGGACCATATGCATTTTCTTGGGAATACGATTGAAGCGATCGCAGTTGAGAAGGGCGGCATTATTAAAGAGAAAAGACCGGTGGTGATTGGGGCCGGCAGGCAGAAGGCTGTTGACACCCTGATACGGATCAGCTTGGAAAGACAAAGTGAATATGCGGTAGTCGGGGCTGAAGATGTCCACATGACGTATGCGGATCTCTTCGGAGGCCAGCAGTTCGACTTTGAATCTTATAAAGAGCTTCAGACCCGGATGGTCGGCAGGTGTCAGCCGTGGAATGCAGCGATTGCTGTAAAGGCGGTTGAGATGCTGGGCAAGATGACAGCAACGGATTGTCCGGTACAGTTGGATGTCCTTCCCAAAGATGTGTTGAGTGAGCAGGTGGTCAGGAAAGGCATTGCATCTGCTTACTGGCAGGGACGGTTTGAGGTAATGGAGAAAAATCCGTCACTGATAATTGATGGGGCCCATAATCCGGATGGTGTACAGAGCCTTGTGGATTCTATGAAAGCATATTTGTCAGATAAGCCTGTTATTCTTGTTATGGGTGTTTTTGCAGACAAAGATTACAGACAGATGCTTGAGATGGTTTCAGATTGTTCTGATACATTGATTGCTTTTAAACCGGATAATCCAAGAGGACTTGCTGCCGAACAGCTTAAAGAGACAGCGGAGCCGTTTTTCAAGCGAACCTTAGCAGCGAAGAGCCAGGCGGAGGCCCTTGCAATTGCCAGGAAGATCGGAGAAGGTAATCATGCGATTGTATGTTTTGGTTCGTTATCGACAATGGCGGGGTGGTACCAATTAACAGGAAGGAAATCTTCAGATGAAGAATATAGACAGAATTATTAATCATCCGCTTTTTATCATGTCCATGAAGAAGATTCATGACTATGAAATTGACCGGGTATTTTGCTGCCATGGAATTGAACACAGTCTTGATGTGGCCAGAGTGGCATATATTACAAATCTGGAGCAGAATCTTGGTTTTCAGAAGGAAATGATCTATGCTGCTGCGCTGCTGCATGATATCGGAAGATGGCGACAGTATGAGAAGAATATACCTCATGAGGAGGCCAGTGCGGCCCTTGCAGCAGATATCCTGGAAGACACCGCTTTCAGTAAGGAAGCAATAGGGCAGATCTTGGCGGCTATCGGCAGTCATAGAGAGAAAATGGAAATGGAAACAGACAGATTTGCATATTTACTTTATGAGTCTGATAAAAAATCCAGAATATGTTGGCTTTGTGAGGCACAGGACACGTGTTACTGGCCGGAGACACAGAAAAACAGGACAGTCAGCAACTGACAGGAGGCAGAAAATGCAGATAGGCAATAAAATATTTGATACAGAGCATCATACGGCTGTGATGGCCATTTTAAATGTAACACCGGATTCTTTTTCGGATGGCGGCAGCTACAAAAATATGGATGATATCAGACGTCGTGTCAGCCAGATGATCGAGGAAGGCGCTGAAATTATCGATATTGGCGGAGAATCCACAAGACCGGGACATATTCAGATTTCTGACGAAGAAGAGATCTGCAGAGTTGCACCGGTTGTGGCATGTCTCAAGAAAGAATTTGATATTCCGCTTTCGGTGGATACTTACAAATCGGCAGTGGCAGAAGCAGCTATTCAGGCCGGATGTGATCTGATCAATGATATATGGGGGCTTCAATATGATGAAAAGATGGCGGGGCTTATCGCGGATGCAGGCGTTTCCTGCTGTCTGATGCATAACAGGGAAAAGATTGACTACAGAGATTTCCTGCCGGATTGCATGGCAGATATGAGAAAGATTATCGAGACAGCCAAAGTGGCAGGGATAGCAGAGGACAAAATGATTCTGGATCCTGGTGTTGGATTTGGCAAAACGCTGGAACAGAATCTGATGGTTATGAAACATTTGAATGATTTTAATCAGTTTGGCTATCCGGTACTTCTTGGTACTTCAAGGAAGTCTATGATTGGCCTGACCCTTGATTTGCCGGTGGATCAGAGAGTGGAGGGAACAATTACAACTTCCGTGTGGGCTGTGCAGGCACACTATGGCTTCGTGCGTGTGCATGATGTAGCGGCTAATTATCGTGCTGTACGGATGGCCGAAGCAATTATGAATGCACAATAGAGATACGGAATAAGCAGATGTTTTTCAAAGGTTGAAAGGGGCCCTGCATTTTGGATAAGATATGTATACGTAGATTGGAAGTATATGCCCATCATGGTGTTTATGAAGAAGAGAAACGACTGGGACAGAAGTTCTATATTACAGTAGAGATGGAACTGGATACAAGAGCAGCAGGTATCAGCGATGATCTTCAGGTATCCGTCAATTACGGGGAAGTTTGCCTGGGGATTGTGGAATGGACGAAGAGCCACAGAAGAAAGCTGATTGAAGCGGCAGCAGAGGATATTGCACATTACCTGCTTGTTCAGTATCCGATGGTCAGAAAGGTGACGGTTGAACTTGAGAAGCCGGGAGCACCGGTTCCCTATGCATTTGATACGGTTCTGGTACATATTGAGAGAAGCAGACATCAGGCTTTCCTTGGTATCGGCAGCAATCTGGGGGATCGTCAGATGAACCTTGCGGCAGCAATCCGGCTTCTGGAGGCAGTGCCAGACATACAGGTGACAAAGCGTTCGCCACTTTATGAGACAGCACCTTACGGATATACGGATCAGCCGCCGTTTCTGAATGGCTGTATTGGCATAGAGACGCTGTATACACCGGAAGAGTTATTGAGGGTGCTGCATGAAATAGAGCATAAGCTGGGCAGAAAACGTGAAATTCACTGGGGACCAAGAACCCTTGATCTGGACATACTTTTTTATGATGATCTGATACTGGATACCCCGGATCTGCATATTCCACATGCAGATATGGCTAACAGAGAATTTGTTCTGCAGCCGTTATCGGATATTGCCGGAGATTTCAGACATCCGGTTATAAATGAGACAGTGGATGCACTGCTTGCGGCATTAAAAAAGCAAAGCAAATAATTACAGTTGAATGAGACAGGGGATGAACAGATGGATTTAGGCGTACTAAGAGATCAGATCGATGATATTGACAAACAGATCATCCGTCTTTTTGAAGAAAGAATGGATGTAGCAGAACAGGTGGCACGTTATAAGATTGGCTGTGGAAAGCCGGTGTATGATCCAGTGAGGGAACGCAGCAAGATTGAAAGAGCCAAAGATATGGCAACAAGCAGTTTCAACGCCCGGGGTGTGGAAACATTATTTAATCAGTTGATGGCCATCAGCCGTGTGCGTCAGTATGAGCTGGTGGCTGAGGCCCATCAGGACAATTTCGGCTTTGAGGAATGCAACGGTGACCATGCAGGGGCAAAGGTTGCCTTCCAGGGGGTAGAGGGCGCTTACGGTCATCAGGCGACACTTGGGTATTTTGGCAAAGATGTGGACTGCTATCATGTGAAGACATTTGAGGATGTTATGAAGGAAGTGCATGAGGGGCGTGCTGATTATGGTGTGCTGCCTGTGGAAAATTCGTCAACGGGTATTATTACAGATGTCTATGATCTGATGCATCTGTATGATAACTATATTGTAGGTGAGTATGTTGTGAAGGTTGAACACGCACTGCTGGGCCTTCCGGGAACGGAAATTGACCAGATCAAGACGGTTTATTCTCACCCGCAGGGGCTGCTTCAGTGTAGCAGTTTTCTTGATGAAAAACCGGAATGGGAACAGGTAAGTCTGCAGAATACAGCAGTCAGTGCAAAAAAAGTCCTCGTTGAGCAGGACAGAACCCAGGCGGCCATCGCATCACCGGCAGCGGCAGCTATTTATTCATTATCTGTATTAAAAGAAAAGATCAGTGATAATGACAATAATTCCACACGTTTTATCATTATTCGTCACAAGAAAGAATATGTCAAAGGTGCGGACGGTATCAGTATTTCTTTTGAACTGGCGAATGCCCATGAGACCGGAAGTCTGTATCATGCCCTTGGATTTATTATTTATAATAGTCTGAATATGACAAAAATTGAATCAAGACCAATCCAGGGGGACAAATGGCGTTATCGTTTCTTTATTGATTTTGACGGCAATATTGGTGAGGCCCCTGTTCAGGATGCATTAAGAGGAATGGCACAGGAGACCATTAATTTCAAGATACTCGGCAATTATATTCAGGTTGAATAAGGGGGATTGGCATGACGTACAAAACCTTTGCCGCTATTAATGTGGGGTCCGGAGAAGTTAGTATGAAGATCTATGAGATCTCCCCCAAAACAGGAATTCGGGAAATTGACTATGTTCGTTATTATATCGAACTTGGAAGTGATACTTATACAAAAGGTTATATTGAATACGATCTTGTCAGGGAATTGTGTGATGTCCTGGAGGGCTTTTCCACCAAAATGGAAGAGTACAGGGTTGACAGTTATCTGGCCCTCGGCAGCAGTGCACTGATTGAGGCCAGCAATTGTGAATTGATCGTGGATCAGATCCGTGTGCGTACAGGTTTGAAAGTAGAGACTATTGACAATGCGCAGCAGCGTTTTCTGCTGTTGAAATCTGTGGCCCGCGGGATGAGAAATTTTGAACAGTTGATTGATGATGGTGCAGCGATTGTCGATATGGGCTCGGGAAGTCTGCAGATTACGATTTATGATGAGGGCAGACTGATCTATACGCAGAACCTGAAGCTTGGATCGCTTCGAATCAGAGAGATTCTGGCAGACCTGGAGGGACAGACGGATAATTTTGTCAACGTCATGGAAGATTATATCGGCAATTATATCGATACATTTTCAAGACTGTTTATGCATGAGCGCAAAGTGCGCCATATTATTGCAGTTGGAGAAGAGATGGAATCCATTGTCAAGATCATCGGCAGTGACGGCAGGAAAAACCATATGGAACGGCATGCCTTTGATGCGGTATGCGGAAGTGTGCTGGCAGCAGGTGAAGAAGAGTTGTCTGCAAAGTACAGTATTCCTTATGAGCTTGCAACCGTCCTGAAACCGGCAATCATTGTTTACAAAAAGATTATTGAGATCTCAGGTGCAGAGAAGATATGGGCGGCAGGCTGTGATCTGTGTGACGGTATGATCGTGGATTATGCAGAAAGGCAGGAACAGATTGAACCGGCGCATTATTTTGCTGAAGATATTATTTCTTATGCAAGGACAGTGGCAGCCCGATATGAGAGCAACAAAGAGCATACGGAGAATGTCGAAAAAACAGCCCTGGCAATATTTGACGGCATCAAAAAGAGAGCAGGACTGGATCAGCGCGACGGCATTCTTCTGCAGATGGCCTGTATTCTTCATGACTGCGGCAAGTATGTTAATATGCTTGGTGGTACAGATTACAGCTGCGCTATTGTTCGTGCGACAGAATTTGTCGGATTGTCGGAACAGGAGAAGAGTATTATTGCTGATACGATCAAATACAATGCATGGCATTATGTGCCGAAGCTGTCTGAATTGAAAGCACCGCTCAACAGAAAAAATTATATTCGCATGCTGAAGCTGGCTGCCATTCTGAGACTGGCAAATGGTATGGACAGAAGTCACAGACAGAAGATCCGAAAAGTCACAACAACTTTCAAAGAAAAGGAACTGATCATCCGTGCAGATACGATTTATGATATTACCCTTGAACAAAGTACAATAGAGAATAAGAGTCATTTCTTCGAAGAAATTTATGGATTTAAGCCTGTGTTGAGAATGAAGAGGAGGTAAGGTCATGAGCAATCAATTTGAACAGCCGGAGAATTATAGGAATCGTGAACTCAGCTGGTTGGAGTTTGATTACAGAGTGCTGAGTGAAGCCAGAGACAAAAGCCTGCCGCTTTTTGAAAGATTGAAGTTTTTAAGTATTACAGCTTCCAATCTGGATGAGTTTTTTATGATCCGTGTGGCTTCATTGAAGGACATGGTTCACGCGGGGTATACAAAACCGGACATAGCCGGCATGAAGCCCCAGGAGCAGCTGAAGCACATCAGCAAAAAGACACATGAGCTGGTGGGGGTTCAGTACAGCACATATAACCGTTCTTTTTTGCCGGCACTCAGACAGAACCATATGGTGATTATTGACCAGTTTGAGGATCTGAGTCCGAAACAGGCAGAATTTGTTGACGAATATTTTATGCGTGATGTGTATCCGGTGCTTACTCCGATGGCTGTTGATTCGTCGAGACCTTTTCCGCTGATCCGCAATAAAACACTGAATATCGGTGCACTGATCAGGGATGAACAGCAGAAAGGGGAATATGATTTTGCTACGGTCCAGGTGCCGAATGTTCTGCCAAGGATTGTTATGATCCCATCTGAAAATGATGAAGATACAACGGTTATTCTTCTTGAACAGATCATAGAGAAAAATATCCAGAAATTGTTTCTAAATTATGAAGTGATCTGTGCGCATCCATACAGAATTATGCGTAATGCGGATTTGTCTATTGATGAAGAAGACGCGGCGGATCTTCTGAAAGAAATTCAGAGGCAGCTGAAGATGCGTCAATGGGGCGAAGTTATCCGTCTGGAAGCAGAAGAAAATATGGACAGGCGGTTATTAAAAATCCTCAAAAAGGAATTAGATGTGGCAGAAGAAGCGATTTATCGTATCGGAGGGCCGCTGGATCTGACATTTCTGATGAAAGTCAGCGGTTTTGAAGGGTTTGATCACCTTAGATACAGCAAATATATACCACAGCCTGTGAAAGGGATGAATACGGAAGAGGACATATTTACCCAGATCCGCAGGAAGGATATTCTCCTGCACCATCCGTATCAGACATTTACGCCGGTTATTGAGTTCGTCCGCCAGGCAGCTAAGGATCCGGATGTTCTGGCTATCAAACAGACGCTTTACCGCGTCAGCGGCAATTCACCGATCATTGCATCGCTGGCAGCAGCAGCGGAGAACGGTAAGCAGGTAACGGTCCTTGTGGAGCTGAAAGCCCGTTTTGATGAGGAGAATAATATCCTGTGGGCAAAGATGCTGGAGAAGGCCGGATGCCATGTTATTTACGGCCTGAGGGGCCTGAAGACTCATAGTAAGATCACCCTGGTCGTCCGGAGAGATGAGGATGGTATCAGACGATATGTGCATCTCGGCACCGGCAATTATAATGACCAGACAGCGAAGCTGTATACAGACATGGGATTGCTTACTTGTTCTAAACCAATCGGAGAGGATGCGACAGCGGTCTTTAATATGCTGTCCGGCTATTCAGAGCCTCCGTATTGGAATAAACTGGTCGTTGCACCTATCTGGCTGAGAGATCGGTTCCTGAAGCTGATAGGCAGGGAAACTGAACATGCAAGGCAGGGCAAACCAGCAAGGATTATTGCGAAGATGAATTCATTGTGTGATAAGAAGATTATTGCGGCTCTTTATGAGGCCTCCTGCGCAGGCGTTGAAATCCAGCTGATCATCAGGGGGATCTGCTGCCTGAAGGCCGGAATTCCGGGACTCAGTGAAAATATCCATGTGCGTTCCATTGTGGGGAATTTTCTGGAGCACAGCAGAATCTTCTATTGTTATAATGATGGCTGGGAAGATATTTACATGGGAAGTGCCGACTGGATGCCTAGAAACCTTGATAAGCGGGTAGAAATCATGTTCCCGGTGGAAGATGAGGAGTGCAAAAAGGCTGTGAAGCATATTCTCAGCGTCCAGCTGGCAGACAATGTCAAGGCACATATTCTCCAGCTGGACGGCAGCTACAGCAAAATTGACAAGCGCGGCAAAGTACTTGTTAATTCTCAGGAGTATTTCTGCAAGGAGGCTGTTGGGGAAGCAAAGGGCATGGAAGAGGAAAGTGTTCAAATTCGAAGAGTATTTGAACCGTTGCTGCATGTAGATGAATAGATCGCAGTGAGAAAAATCGGCGGGCATAAAGCAGCTGGATGACGGACATAAAAAAGAGGCCGGTAAATGGAGTGGATAACATTTGCCGGCCCTTTATAGCGTAGTTTTATTCTTCGATGGAGAGCATTCGGTCAATCATTATGCCGTATTTCTCATAGAATCTGAAGACATCTTCTGAGCCGTAAACATTGCAGAGCGAAGAAGACTGAAGTTCAGAGAAATACTGACTGATGCCGCCGATCAAAGTTTCGTTCTGCATGGTGTAGAAACTTGGTCCCAGATGTGTACGTGCGTCATAGTGTTCCATATTCTTCAGGAAAAGCTTGCGCTTGTTGTTATAAACAGACATCTGGAAAAGATGTTCTGAGTTGGGGATGCATTCATCATCAATAATGAAAAAGCGTATATTCGGATTTTTCTGTACCAGATCAAGCACATGCTGGATATGCTTCTTTCGTTCCTCAACAGACATGTGATAAACGACATCTGCAAAATAAATCGTCCCATCGGTAATATAGCGTATGAGGTTGGTTTTCAGGAGGTAGAAATCAATTGCTCCTTTTTCAAAAATCTCTTCCCATGTGATGCCGAGATGTGCAACGAGCTGAGCCATGCTTTCATCAAAACCCTGATCGCGGGCAGCCTGGATCAATCTTGGATTGATCTCCGGCGGAAGAAGAAATTCAAAACCCTTTGCCACCATAATCTGAAAAGTGTTGTGTGCATAAAATTCTGTCCGGTAGCCGTTATAAAAAAGTTCTTCGGAATCGGAGGAATGGATCATCAGCCGGCTCAAAGTGAATTCTGAATTCACTTTCTGGTAAAGACTATTGACCTGCGCAGTATCTGTAATGATATGTGCGATGCTGATACGGTAGTCCTTGTCAAGAGCGCACTGCACAGCAATGCAGTTCTTGACGATAAACAGATTCATATAGTCCATGCATGTGTTCTCATAGAAATCAAAACTGATATCGTTATAATGATTCAGGAAATAGTACAACTGAGGAATATAGCTGTTGTTCTTGCAATGGCCTCCGAGATTGATTCCCATCTTGATATGAACGGGATTGGTATAATAGGCCTGACGGCCGGTCTCATAGGAAAGATCTTTAAGGAATCCGCATATATCCATTGTACAGAGTATCTGACATGGTTCGTTCAGCTGATGCAGCAGCTGAGGCAGTTCAGTCACAAAAAAGTTCTTAATATCAAGTTGCCAGAGAAGCATGCGTTGGGATGAGAGTCCGGCAAGCTGTGCGTTTTCAGATGTATTATCGTAGGAACGTTTATACGCATCCTTCAGAAGCTGAAAGATGGTCGATGAGAGCGATGATTCATCATATGGTCCGGAAGCATTGAATTCCGCAGCGAAAAGAGTAGCCTCTTCCTGGATAATAATTTCCCGTGCAAAAACGTCTGCAAGACATTTGTTGACATTAGGGGCGGCTTTGGCAGCAGGCAGTTTGCCTTTGTTGCACCATTTGCTGATGTAAGATGTGTCATAACCTACGATCTCGGCAAGATTTGTTAACTTAATATTAGTAAAGCGAATCAGCTTTTTTAACAAAGTGCCATAGGCGTTCATTGTGCATACCTCCCTCTTAAGTATTCTGATATCTAGTATAACACTTAAAAATTGAATTTTCAATCAAAATTGAATAATATTGATTCATCTTTGATTGGAATGAAGAAAAAAGATGAAAGCAATGTCTGCTTGATTTCATTCCTATATGTCGAAAAATTGGTTAAAATATAGGCATCTGATAAAAATAATTGTCAGAGCTTGATGTGCGGTATATTTGAACGGAAAACCGTACAGTTGATGATTCTGATTCTACCAAATACGGATCATCACATGGACTGAATATTTTTGAAATAACATATGAGAAGTCTCCTCCTTAACCCTACCACAACATTAGAAGAAGATTTGAATAGTAAGTTTCTGATTTATTCACAAAAAAACTTCCATATTATTGCTTTATGGGCGCAATAATATGGAAGTTTTTTTGCTGTACAGTAATTATCGCCTGTACGCAAATAAATTTTTTATAAATTATCAAAAAAAAATATGAAATATCATAAAGAAAATAGACGTTGTGTTGACTTTTAAAAATCATTCGCTATAATTAAACAATAAATCTAATTTGCATCATGAATGACTGAAAGGAGGACACGTCTGTGGACAATATGAATCACTTATTATTTGATTTTTTAGATAAGCATGCGGATATGTATGAGGGAAAAGATGCGATCAATCCGGAATGGTATGATTTATATAAGGTAAAGCGTGGTTTGAGAGACAAGAATGGCAATGGTGTTGTAGCGGGGCTGACAACGATTTCGACCATTGAGGCTTTTGATATCAGTGGAGATCAGAAAGTTCCCTGCGATGGGCGCTTGTACTACAGAGGATACGATGTGAGGGAACTGGTTTCGGGAACGGTAAGAGAGAAACGTTTCGGCTTTGAGGAAGCTGCGTATCTGCTGATGTTTGGCTGTCTTCCGGACAGGAGAGAACTGAAACAGTTTTGTGATGTGCTGGGGAGTATGAGAACACTTCCAACGAATTTTGTGCGTGATGTTATTATGAAGGCACCAAGCCGTGATATCATGAATTCTCTGATGAAGAGTATTCTGACCCTGGCATCTTATGACAGTCGTGTCAACGACCTGAGTGAAGTGAATGTACTCAGACAGTGTATGATGCTTATCAGTGAAGTGCCGATGATGGCTGTTTACGGTTATCATGCCTATAATCATTACGAATGCGAAGAGAGTATGTATATTCATCGGCCGTCTCCGGAGCTGTCAACTGCTGAGAATATTCTCATGATGCTCAGGCCGGATAAGAAGTATACAGAACTGGAGGCACGTGTACTGGATGTGGCTTTGATGCTGCACATGGAACATGGTGGAGGTAATAATTCCACATTCACAACGCATGTTGTTACTTCATCTGGGTCTGATACATACTCGGTTATGGCGGCAGCCCTGGCTTCCCTGAAGGGACCGAAACACGGTGGCGCCAACATCAAGGTTATGGAGATGATGGATGACTTGAGAGCCAATGTCAGCGACACGAAGGATGAGGACGAGATCAGAAATTATCTTGACCAACTGGTAGACAAACAGGCTTTTGACAAGAAAGGACTGATCTACGGCATGGGTCATGCCGTTTATTCACTGTCTGATCCGAGAGCCGTTGTATTCAAAAGTTTTGTTGAAAGCCTTGCGAAGGAAAAGGGCAGAATGGATGATTACCATCTGTATACTACAATAGAACGTCTGGCTCCGGAGGTTATTGCTGAGAAGAGAAAAATTTATAAAGGCGTCAGTGCCAATGTGGATTTTTACAGCGGATTTGTGTACAGCATGCTTGGTATTCCGGTGGAATTATACACACCAATTTTTGCAATGGCAAGAGTTGTGGGCTGGAGCGCCCATCGTATGGAAGAACTGGTGAATGCGGATAAGATTATTCGTCCGGCTTACAAGAGTGTTGCAGAAAAACGTATTTATCAGCCAATCGACAAAAGACAGGAGCGAGAGCTGGCCGGGGGAAATTACCGTAAAATCGAAGAAAAATAATACAAAACAGGATTGTACTTAATTTAGTACAATTTCAAAAAATGCATAACAGAATCACAAAAATATAATAACAAAAATACTTTTAATAAGTAGAAACACGATACATGTATGTTAAAAAAATATCATACCCATTTTCAATGAGTATGATATTTTTTTTAGTTTGCATGCAAAATTTCTATTATATATCTTTGCCATATCTTAAAAATATACCAAAAATGTTAAATAAATAACAAATAAATAAACCAAAAATAAATTACAACCAAATGTTTTGTGGGATTTAATACTTATGGACAATAAAAAATAGAATATGTTATAATTATTGCATAAAAAGTATGAGAAGAGGTTGCGTATGTTTGTGTTATTCTTTTTGTTCTGGGTGATGCTCAACGGGCGGATAACAGTTGAGATTACTCTGTTCGGGTTGGTCATTTCAGCGGCTATGTATGTATTCGTATGCAAATTCACAGAATTCAGTTTCAGAAAGGATATGTGGATTGTAAGGAAACTGCCGTGGATCATTGGATATTGTTTCATTTTGATTAATGAGATTATTAAAGCCAACCTGACAATGATTCACTATCTGCTTTCACCGCAGATTCTTCCGGAGCCGGCCCTGGTGCGTTTTCATACGGATTTAAAGACCCGTACAGCACAGGTCCTTCTGGCAAATTCGATTACCCTGACACCCGGCACGATCACTGTAGAGATGAAGGATGGCGAATACCTGATTCATTGTTATGACAAGACAATGGGAGAGGGTCTTGATTCATCTGTTTTTGTCTCTATGTTAAAGAAACTGGAGGAATGAAATGGACGCTGCATTTAAATCATTTTTTCTTGTATGTATTATTGTCCTGGCAGTCCTGACATTTTTCTGTCTGGTCAGAACCATCAAAGGACCACGTCTTGTTGACCGCATTGTCGGAACGAATATGATCGGAACGATGACAATTGCCGTTATTGCACTTCTTGCAGCTTATCTGAATGAGAGCAGTATTCTGGATATTTGTCTGATCTATGCAATTATGAGTTTTGTGGCTGTCATTGTACTGACAAAGATTTATATTGGTATTTATAATGAGAAAAAGAGTAGACAGAGCAGAATAGAGGAGGAGAGTCAGGATGAATATTAGTCTGATTCGTTTTATCATCGCGGCTGTGTTGATTATGATCGGGATATTGATCATGGTGATACAGACTTTTGGTGTATTTAAACTGAGCTATGCATTGAATCGTATGCATGCTGCAGCAATGGGAGATTCACTGGGAATCATGATGATCGTTCTGGGCATGATGGTGATATACGGTATTTCCTTTGCTTCTTTGAAGCTTTTGACCGTACTTGTTGTTTTCTGGTTTGCATCACCGGTATGCAGCCATTTACTGGCCAAGCTTGAAGTCAGCACGAATGAACAGATTGAGGATGAATGTGAGGTGCCGAAAGAATGACTGGTTTGAGAATATTATTGCTTGTGCTGCTGATCATCTGTACTATCGCAGTGAGCTTTTCAAAAAATCTGCTGGTTTCTGTTGTTATTTATATGGCATTTAGTTTGGTTATGTCGATTATATGGCTTATTCTGGAGTCTCCTGACCTGGCGATTACAGAAGCTGCTGTAGGTGCCGGCGTTACAAGTATCCTTTTCTTTGTAACTCTTAAGAAGATACGTTCTATACGAACGACGGCAGAGGAGGACATTGATGAGTAAGAAGAATCCGAATTATCGTAATAGTTTCGCCGATAAGTTTACCCGTTGGGTAAAGGGTGATTATGATCCAATTGCGGGTCAGATGGAGATGAATGCACCGGATAAGGAAGTCTTTGGTGATGAGAGAATCCGTTACGTGCATTTACATATTGTCAAATCCAACAACTACAGTGAGCGTATGTTTGAGGAAGGGCTTGCCAAGGATGTCAGAAGGTTTACAGGCCTTTATAAGGTTTTTGGTGCAATTGTGGCAATCTTTATTGCCTGTCTGCTTCTTTGGACGGTAAGTTACCTGCCGAAGTTTGGTGATCCGAACGCTCCGGAGAATAACGAAGTCGCAACCCGTTATATAGAGCAGGGATTAAGTGAAACCGGCGCTGTCAACATTGTAACCGGTATGATTCTTGATTACAGAGCGTTCGATACATTCGGTGAGTCCTGTGTATTGTTTGTTGCTTCATGTTGTGTATTGATTCTTTTAAGAGTGGACAAGGATGAGGATCCTGAGTCAAGAGCTATTGAAGATATGAATGACAGACATTACGAGCCGAGAAATGATACGATTCTGCAGAAAGTGGCTAATTTCCTGGTACCACTGATGATTATCTTTGGTATCTATGTGGTACTTAACGGTCATATTTCACCGGGTGGCGGTTTCTCAGGCGGTGCGATCATCGGTTCAGGATTAATTCTGTATCTGACAGCCTATGGATTTGAGAAAACACAGCGTTTTATGAATGAGAAGGTTGTTAAGGCGCTGACCGTGGGCGCACTGACATTTTATTGTTTTGCAAAAAGTTATTCATTTTATACAGGTGCGAATCACCTGCACAGCATTATTACACCGGGAACGCCGGGCAATATTCTCAGTGCTGGCCTGATTGTATACCTTAACATCTGTGTCGGCATTGTTGTTGCATGCACGATGTATTCATTTTATACACTGTTCAGAAAGGGAGGAATTTGATATGGGCTCATTTGCGACCAATTATGAAGAAATCGCAGCGGTTCTTCTTTTTGTTATTGGCATGAGTAATCTTGTTTTCCAACCGAATCTGCTCAAGAAAATTATCGGACTCGATATCATGGATTCTGCTGTTTACCTTTTCCTTGCAGCCAAAGGCTATATTGAAGGACGAACAGCGCCAATCGTTGTTGATGGTATTCTGGATGCCAGTCATTATATCAACCCTGTTCCGGCAGGTCTGGTACTTACAGGAATTGTTGTATCTGTCAGTGTCAGTGCGTTGATGATGGCGTTGACTGTCTGTCTTTACAGAGAATACCATACCCTTAACATCGATGAGATTATGATGAAGCTCAGAAAGGAGGAAGACTAAATGGCCTTTGTCCAGAATTTTCCGTTTTTCTGCATTATTTTGTCGATGTTTTCAGCTATCATTTCATTTGTAATGAATGGCAGGGTCGCAAAGTATATTCATGTGGCGATGGTCACTGCAGTATTGATCCTTTCACTGGCAACGCTTTCCTTTGTGGTTGGAACCGGTGAAAGCTACACCTTTATGATGGGTCATTTTCCAGCACCATGGGGCAATGAGATCCGTATTGGTGAACTGGAAGCACTGATGGCAGTATTTTTCAGCCTGATTATGATGCTGTCCGTTTTCGGCGGCATGGCCCATATTGACAGAGAAGTACAGGATTCCAAGAAGAACCTTTTCTACATTCTTCTGGATCTTTTGATGGCTTCACTTCTTGCGTTGATCTATACTAATGACCTTTTCACGGCATATGTTTTTATCGAGATTAATACAATTGCTGCCTGCGGTCTGATTATGATCAAGAAGCAGGGAAGAACCTATGTGTCTGCCCTCAGATATATGATTATGAGTCTTGTGGGTTCGGGTCTTTTCCTGATCGGTCTGACACTTCTTTACAGTATTACCGGACATCTGCTTATGTCCCCGGCTAAGGAAGTACTGGAACAGATTGTTGCCGTACACAGCTATCAAGTGCCGCTGATGGTTATTATTATTCTTGTAACGGTTGGTCTTGGTATTAAGAGTGGTCTTTATCCGTTTCATACATGGATTCCGGATGCCTATGGCTATACAACACCGTCTGCCAGTGCGGTTTTATCTTCACTGGTATCTAAAGGATATATTTTCCTTCTGATCAAGATTTTCTACAGAGTACTTGATTTTGATTCGGTCATCAGCAGCCATATGGTCAACATTCTGTTTGCTTTTGGTGTGGTCGGAATGATTATGGGTTCTGTGGCAGCAATCAAGGAGAAAAATATCCGAAGAATGACGGCGTATTCCTCAGTAGCTCAGATTGGCTATATTTATATGGGTATTGGTCTTGGAACGACAGCCGGTGTTGTGGCTGCACTGTTTCATATCATTTCCCATGGCGCCATGAAGTCTCTGCTGTTTATCAGTATTTCAGGATTGACGGAAGTGTCGGATGGACGCTCAGATTATCTTTCATTGAGAGGCGCGGGACTGCGCAATAAGGTTGCAGGTGCAGCTTTTACAGTGGGTTCACTTTCTATGATCGGTATGCCGCTGCTGACAGGTTTCGTATCCAAATATTTATTTGCCGCTGCTGCAACAACAGCCGGTAGTAAAATGATCACAGCATGGGTTGTGCTGGCAATCAGTACCGTGCTGAACACCATGTATTTTATGCGTACGGTATTGACGCTTTACAGACCTGTACCGGAGGAAACACATAAAGCATATACGGTTGAGAAGTCCAGGATTGAGACAGCAGCGATTATTGGAATGATTCTTTTGAATATCGGGCTGGGTGTTGCATCACAGCCTGTGATTAAGGTAATAGAAGCCGGCCTTGCAATGTTTGGCTGATAAGGAGGAAAAAATGGATATTAATAATTATTTTTTACTTTTTCCGGTGCTTCTGCCGATCATTGCAGGCGTACTGCTGATGTTTATCAAGTTCGGGAAACGGGAGCATATGCAGTTGTATATACTTCTGATACTTGTTATTGACCTGGCAAGCATTGGATGGATCGCACTGCAGCCAGAAGATACATTGACCTTAAGTCAGTTCTTCATTGCGGAAGGACTGCATGTATTTTTCCATGTGGATATGCTTTCAAAGATTTTTTCAGTGCTTATCGCATTTGTATGGCTGATGGTAGGCATTGCGTCTTTTGAGTATATGGCGCATGAGAAGAATGAACAGCGTTTTTATTGTTTTTATCTGGTTGTAGGCGGTGTCCTGTCGGCGCTTGCTTTTTCGGGCAATCTGCTGACAATGTATGTTTTTTATGAAATGATGACTTTGACATCTATGCCGCTTGTTATGCACAATCTGAGTCATGAAGCAATTATGGCAGGGTTGAAATATCTCTTTTATTCAGTAGCAGGTGCTTTTATGGTGCTTTTTGGATTTTTCCTGTTCAATGCAGAGGGAAGAGTACTGTATTTTGCACCGGGCGGTATTATTAATGAACCGAATCCGTCTGGCATCATGCTGTTTGCTGTTTTTCTGATGATTATCGGATTCGGCACAAAAGCAGGTATGTTCCCGATGCATGGATGGCTGCCGACAGCCCATCCGGTGGCTCCGGCTCCGGCCAGTGCAGTATTATCCGGTGTCATTACAAAAGCAGGTGTTCTTGGTATCATCCGATCGGTTTATTATGTGGCAGGACCGGATATGATTAAAGGTACATGGGTGCAGTATACCTGGATTATTTTGTCTATCCTGACTATCTTTATGGGGTCCATGATGGCTTATAAGGAGAAGGTGCTGAAGAAACGTCTGGCTTACTCAACAGTCAGTCAGGTATCTTATATTCTGTTTGGCTTGTCGGTGATGCAGCCGATCGCTTTTGTGGGTGCGTTGATGCATGTGATTTTCCATTCGCTGGTCAAAAATACGCTTTTTGTATCCGCAGGTGCGATTATCTGTAAGACAGGAAAGACAAAGGTGCGTCAGCTTGTAGGAATCGGCAAGGAGATGCCGGTGACCATGTGGTGCTTTACACTTGTGTCTCTGACATTGATCGGTATTCCGCCGACAAGTGCATTTGTCAGTAAGTGGTATCTGATTTCCGGTGCATTGGATTCGGGTATTCCGGGACTTTCATGGGTTGGTCCGGTTGTCCTGCTGATCAGTGCATTATTGACAGCCGGTTATCTGCTGACGATTTCTATCAAAGCATTTTTCCCGGGAGAAGATTATGATTATACGAAACTTGTAAAACATGAACCGACATGGCGGATGCTGCTGCCGATGGTTGTGATGACAGCGTTGGCAGTTATTCTTGGCATCTGGCCGGCGGGGCTGATGAAAATATTTGCAGATATTGCTGCATCAGTACTTTAAGGGAGGAGAAGAAGTATGCCATCTTATTTTATACTAGTACCGATTCTGCTGCCTGTGATCGTGGGTATTCTGCTGCTGATCTTTCCAATTGAGGATGCAAAGAAACGAAATATTTGTATTGAAATTGTGGTTGTTCTCAATACCATCCTTGTTCTGTGGCTTCTGACACACCGTCCGACAGAAAGCTTTTATATGTTCTCTCTGGGGGCACGTCTGCCGCTGACACTGAATATTGATGGTTTGTCCATGTTCTTCGGCGGTCTGGTGGCCTGTCTGTGGCCCTTGGCTTCATTATATGCCTTTGAATATATGAAGCATGAGGAACGTGTCAATACATTTATGGCTTTTTATACGATTACATATGGTGTGACACTTGGCGTTGCTTTTGCAGGCAATATCATTACCATGTATCTCTTTTATGAATGCCTGACAATGGTGACATTGCCGTTGGTGATCCACACGATGACCCGAGAGGCCAGAAAGGCAACAAGACAATATCTGTATTACATGATTGGCGGTACGGCATTTGCTTTTATAGCCATTGTATTTTATTCATTATTCTGCAATGATATTGCTTTTGTTCTTGGCGGCAATCTGAATCTTGCGGCCATCAGCAATCATATGGATATTGCGCTGTTGGTCTATGTCTTTGGCTTTTTCGGATTTGGTGTCAAAGCAGCGATTTTTCCGTTCCATGGATGGCTGCCTGCAGCCTCTGTGGCACCAACACCTGTAACAGCGCTGCTGCATGCAGTTGCGGTTGTTAAGTCCGGTGCCTTTGCCATTATGCGTCTGACTTATTATTGCTTTGGTACAGAGACACTTCATGGCACCTGGGCCCAGGTTGTTGTTTTGATCGCAGCGTTGATCACGATCACTTATGGTTCTACACTGGGTGTCAGAGAAACACATTTCAAACGAAGACTGGCTTATTCGACAATCAGTAACCTTTCCTATATTCTTCTGGCAGTAGCGACTATGTCACCATTAGGCCTGATCGCCGGTCTCAGTCATATGGCTGTTCATGCCATTATGAAGATCAGTGCTTTCTTCTGTGCCGGTGCAGTTATGCATCAGACTGAGAAGAATTATATCTATGAGCTGGATGGTCTGGGCTTTGAGATGCCGGTGACGTTTATGGCGTTGTTTATCTCTGGTCTGTCGCTGATGGGCATGCCGCTTTTTGCGGGGTTTGTAAGTAAATGGAACATCGTTCATGCATTGCTTGAGCATGAATCGATGATTGGTTATATCAGTGTACTTGTTTTGCTTTATTCGGGTCTGATGACGGGTATTTATATGTTGACGATTATCGTCCGTGCATGGTTCCCACATGTCGGTTATCATAAGGATCTGGTAGAAGAGTTCAGGGATCCGAACTGGCTGATGAAGGGACCGCTGGTTATCTTTTCCGTTTTAACAGTCGTGATTGGCTTTTATGCACAGCCGCTGCTTGATTTTATTCAGAAAATTGCTGTTGGCATTTATTAACAGGAGGGACATAGAATGATTGGTAATCCGATTTTATTGTTATTAGTTGTTGGTCCCATGGCAGCAGCAGTCATTGGATATCTGATTGGACGGGTGAATAAGTCTGCCAGAGATTATTTCGCAGATGCAGTAACAATCCTCACTTTTCTGGCAATGGCCTTTTTCTTCCTGACATATAAAGAAGGCCAGGAAGTATCCCTTGTGGTCCCTGAGGTGTGCGGGATGGGGCTTTTGTTCAAACTGGATGGCTTCAGGATTATTTTTGCCTCTGTGACGGCATTTATGTGGATGATGACCACAATTTTTTCAAAAGAATATCTTGCACATGCAAGAAACAGAAACAGATACTATTTCTTCCTTCTGGTAACATTCGGCGCGACCATGGGTGTTTTCCTGTCGGATGATCTGTTTACAACCTTTGTTTTCTTTGAGATTATGTCCCTTGCTTCATATGTCTGTGTCATTCACGATGAAAAGAAAGAGACAATGTATGCAGGTGCTGTGTATCTTGCCGTTGCTGTCATTGGCGGTATGGTAACACTGATGGGTCTGCTGATGCTGTATCATGTGGCGGGAACACTGCAGTTAGATGCGCTGCTTTCGGTCTGCGAAGAGATTTTCCCGGAAAATGCCGGATGGCTCTATATTGCAGGCGGCTGTATCCTCTTTGGATTTGGCGCCAAAGCGGGTATGTATCCGCTTCATATATGGCTGCCGATGGCTCATCCTGTAGCACCGGCTCCGGCCAGTGCGCTGTTATCGGGTATTATCACAAAGACAGGTATTTTCGGTGTGATTGTTATTTCCTCACGTATCTTTTTGCACAACGGATACTGGGGAATGGTCATTCTGCTGTTTGGTGTGATCACGATGATGCTGGGCGGTATTCTTGCAGTCTTTTCACTGGATCTTAAGCGGACCTTGGCCTGCTCATCCATGTCGCAGCTTGGTTTTATTTTTGTAGGTATCGGTATGCAGGGACTTCTGGGTGAAGAGAATGCACTGGCAGTCCGTGGTACAATGCTGCATATGTTTAACCATTCAAATTTAAAGCTTGTGCTGTTTATGGCAGCCGGCGTGGTTGTTATGAATCTGCACAAATTGAATCTTAACGATATCAGGGGATTTGGACGTAAGAAACCATTGCTGCTCTATACATTCCTGATGGGTTCTCTTGGTATTGGCGGTATTCCGCTTTTCAATGGTTATGTCAGCAAGACATTGATCCATGAGAGCATTGTGGAGTATATCGAGCTTCTGAAGGAAGGACATGGCGCAGCTACATTTGCCTTTGCATCCGGTGCAGGCGCAGCGGCATTGTTTAAAGTGATCGAATGGCTCTTTATTATTACGGGTGCCATGACGGTTGCTTACATGACAAAGCTGTTTATTGTTCTTTTTGTAGAGAAGAACAGTGATCCGGAAATTCAGAAGAAGTATGAAGCAAAGACGAATTACTGCAATAAAGTGACAGCTGCTGTTCTTGCGATCACAGCAACCATTCTGCCAATTCTCGGTGTGCTGCCGACAATGACACTTGATAGGCTTGCTGATATGGGTCAGGGATTTATGTTTGGTGTTTCACCGCATCATGCCGTTCATTATTTCTCACTGGTGAATTTGAAGGGTGGTCTTTATTCTATTGTTATTGGTGCACTGATTTATGTTGTGATCATCCGAGGATGGATGATGGTGAAGATGAAGACAGGTACAGTTGTTTATGTGAATCGTTGGCCGGAACGTCTGGATTTGCTGGAACTGGTATATTATCCGATTGTGATGATTATTTTGCCGAATGTGGCAGCATTCATCTGCAGATGTATGGACTTCATGATGGATGGTCTCATCCTGCTGGCAAGAAAGACGACGCACCGTCAGCTTCATGGAGGCAAGAATCCGCCGAAAGGATACAGAGTGTCCTTCTGGCTGGGCGGCATATTCAATACAGTGACTTTGTGGCTGAATAAGACAATTTATAAGAAACATCCGTTAAAGAGAGATTATGTGCTTCGGTTTGCGGAAAAAGAAAGAGTTTTCAAAGATGCCAACAAGATTATTGTTGCAAGTGTATCCTTCAGTTTGCTCATGTTCGGTATTGGCATCATCATTACAGTTTTATATTTGTTCATGGTAAGATAAGGATGCCGGAACACAGAAATACAGTCTTTCGAGGCTGTATTTTTGTATAAAAATATAAGCACATATTACTATGTGCTTAATGTGAACAAAAACAAAACGTGTGTTTGAAGTCCTAAATACTTCTTTCTTTTTACTGTCAAATGCGGTATAATGAAAAGCAGTAAAAAACGGAGGAAAGCGGATATGCCAGAGAAGGATAATACCGGAATGGGAGAACGGATCCAGTCAATGGTTGAGGATGCGGTGGCTTCCATGGATTTTGAGCAACTGAACAGGAACATCACAGGCTCCATACAGTCGGTCTTTGAAGAATTGAATATACAGATGCCACAGGGAACAGGACAAAAAGGCAGCAGGGCTTCGAATGTGAGGTATCATTATGGCACAGAGAAGACGGGAAAACGGGCAGTGACCAGATATGTTAAGAATCCGCCGGGAACGGTGACAGGACCTGTCTGTACCGCTCTGGGAGGTGTATTTACAGGAATATTTGGGCTTGCCTCCATTGTGATGTTTGCTGTTCAGAGTGCTGTTCCAAGTGCAGGACTTGCTATGGCAGGGCATATTACTTTGTCCGTTACTATTCCTCTGACGATTGTGTCGGCGGTTGTGATGGCGAAGGGTATCTCTCTTGTCGGAAGGGTTCGACGGTTCCGAAGATATACGAAGCTGATCGGTGAGAGAACCTATTGTCAGGTGAAGGAACTGGCGTCGGCCGTTGGGAAGAATGAGAAGTTTGTTGTCAGGGATATTCAGAAGCTGATTGAGAATCGGGCTTTTACGAATGGACATCTGGATGCGCAGAACACCTGTCTGATGTTGGATGATGTCACTTACAGGCAGTATCTTGAGACTCAGGAGGCTTACAGGCAGAGGTCGCTGGAAGAGCAGGAGAGAAAGCAGGCGGACAGAAGTATTTTTGCATCGGATGGTATAGAGAATCCTGAACTTGTCCGGGCCATGGAGGAGGGCAGCCGTTATATCGAAGCAATCCGCAGAGCCAACGATGCCATACCGGGAGAGGAGATATCTGAGAAGCTATACAGACTGGAGGCACTGATTAAGAAGATTTTTGAAGTGCTGAAACAGAAGCCGGAACAATTGCCGAAGCTTCGCAAGTTTATGCAGTATTATATGCCGACAACGCTGAAGCTTGTGCAGACCTATCAGGAACTGGATGCACAGCCCACAGAGGGGGAGAATATCCGTCAGTCGAAGGCAGAAATAGAGAAGACACTGGACACCATTAATCTGGCCTATGAGAAATTGCTGGACAGCTTTTTCGAGGATGCAGCCATGGACATCCGATCGGACATTACCGTTCTTGAGACGATGCTGGCACAGGAAGGATTGACCAAGAATCACTTTGAGAATCAAGCAGGGGGAGAATAGCCATGAGTGAGATTAAATTGGAAGAGACACCGACATTGACATTTGAGCCTTTTAAGGAGGAACCGCAGCTGCCGGTTGAGGAGCCGCAGAAGCAGATGGCGGAAGCAGCGCCGGCTTTGGATGATAGTATGCTGAGTGATGAAGAGAAGCAGATGGTGAAGGATTTTGCAGCGCAGATCGATATTGCCAATTCAGCCCAGGTGCTGCAGTATGGTGCCGGTGCACAGCAGAAAGTAGCCAGTTTTTCAGAAAAGGCACTGGAGAATGTGAGGACGAAAGACCTTGGTGAAGTGGGTGATATGATCACAGGCGTTGTCACTGAATTGAAGAATTTTGATGCGGGTGAAGAAGAGAAAGGCCTTTTCGGATTCTTCAAGAAGAATGTGGACAAACTGACAACGATGAAGACAAAATACCAGAAGGCTGAGACAAATGTGAATCATATTGTGGAGGCCCTTGAGCAGCATCAGGTGACATTGATGAAAGATGTTGCAACATTGGATCAGCTGTATGAGCTGAATAAGACATATTACAAGGAACTGACAATGTACATCCTTGCCGGTAAGCAGAAGCTGAATCAGGTCGAGAATGTGGATATTCCTGCACTGGCGGCGAAGGCACAGGCTTCAGGACTTCCTGAGGATGCACAGGCAGTCAGTGATCTGACGGCGTTAGCGAACCGCTTTGAGAAGAAGCTGCATGATCTCGAATTGACGAGAACAATTGCCATGCAGATGGCACCTCAGATCCGGCTTGTACAGAACAATGACACAATGATGTCTGATAAGATACAGTCGACCATTGTCAATACGATTCCGTTGTGGAAGAGTCAGATGGTGATTGCACTGGGGGTTGCACATTCTGAGCAGGCGGCTAAGGTTCAGCGGGAAGTGTCTGATTTCACTAATGAGATGCTGAAGAAGAACGCGGAGCGATTGAAGACAGTATCTGTCAATGTTGCAAAGGAATCCGAAAGAGGTATTGTTGACATAGAAACGTTACAGACGACAAATGAACAGCTGATCAGTACATTGGATGAAGTGCTTCAGATTCAGAAAGACGGCAGAGCAAAACGCCAGGCAGCTGAGGTTGAACTTCAGAAGATTGAGGGCGATTTAAAGGCGAAGTTGCTTTCCATGAGAAGTTCCGTGCAGGGATAGCAGATAGTGCGTTTCAGGCTTTCAGGTGATCGGCACAGTGTATAACAGGGCAGTTTTGGACATCAGAGCTGTCCTGTTCTGATAAAACCAGACAGACGTTATATGAGGCGAAGGGGGCTGTTATGACAGAAGAAGTATACAAAGAAGCGGCACAGAATGTGACAGCCTGGTACAGGCAGTATGGTCGTGATCTGCCATGGCGTCGGACAGGCAATCCATATCATATATGGATCAGTGAGATAATGCTGCAGCAGACGCAGGTGGATACGGTCAAGCCGTATTACGAACGTTTTATTGAAACTTTGCCGACGGTGGAAGACCTGGCCGGGGCAGATGAGCAGCGTGTTTTCAAATTGTGGGAAGGGTTAGGCTATTACAGGCGGGCATCACATTTGAAGGAAGCTGCATCCATGATTGTGAATGAATATCATGGCCGTTTTCCTGAGACATATGAGGAACTGCTGAAGCTAAAGGGCGTCGGTATGTATACAGCAAGCGCCATTGCCAGTATTGCTTTTGGCATTCCGAAGGGCGTTGTGGACGGCAATACACTGAGAATTGTTGCCAGATTGTTTAACCGGGAGGACAACATAGCGCTTCAGAAGACGAAGAATGCTTTTGGGGAGATTATGGATGCCATGATCCGTTATGCGGAGCCCTCTGACTTTAATCAGGGGATGATGGATCTTGGTGCAATGATCTGTACCCCATCAAAGCCATCCTGTGATGAATGTCCGGTGGCTTCATTATGTCAGTCAAGAGAATGTCAGACAGTTCTACGGCTTCCGGTCAACAATAAGGTTGTGAATAAAAGTATTCTGGAGTATATGACAGTTGTCATCAGAGATGGAGACCGGTATTTCATGGTACAGAATGAGCAGGGACTGCTGCAGCATTTGTATGGTTTTGCCCAGTATGGTTGTGATATGCCGTCAGAATTTGAGAAGGCCTTTTATGATGATTATGGCGTGAAGATACGGCTGACACAGTATATCAGTGATATTAAGCATGTCTTTACACACAGAGAATGGCGGATGCATGTATACGGCGGTGAAGTTGTCGATCCGGCCACCAGGCCTATGAGAGATTTTTACAAGCTTGAAGAAATTGAGCAGCTGCCGGTTTCAACGGCACATTTAAAAGTATTAAAAGCTTATTTGAAGGTACTGCAGTGATTGATTTTCTGAAGGAGGGATGCAATGAATATTCGTGAAGAGAGAGAAGCATGGGAAAGGGCGTATTTGAGTCCTTATGCATCCAGAAGCAGCGAAACACGTGGAAGAGACCGGGAAGAACAAAAGTGCGATATACGGCCTGAATATCAGAGGGATAGAGACAGAATCCTTCATTCCAAGGCTTTCAGACGGATGAAGCATAAGACACAGGTTTTTCTTGCCCCAAGGGGTGACCATTACAGAACAAGACTTACGCATACACTGGAGGTATCCCAGACTGCAAGAACGATAGCAAGGGCATTAAGACTCAATGAAGATTTGACGGAAGCGATTGCATTGGGGCACGATCTGGGGCATGCACCTTTTGGGCATGCCGGTGAAGCGGTTCTGAATGAGATATGTCCGGAGGGATTTAAGCATTACATACAAAGTGTTCGTGTTGTAGAAGTTCTGGAGAAGAACGGACAGGGGCTGAACCTGACGAAAGAAGTCAGAGACGGTATGATGAATCATTCTACATCCAGAATGCCTAAAACGCTGGAGGGCAAGATTGTGAGACTGTCTGACAAGATTGCTTATATCAACCATGATATTGATGATGCGATCAGAGGAAGAATTATCACAGAGGAAGAGCTGCCGGACAGGTATACGGATGTTCTGGGACATGATTCAAAGGAACGACTGAATACATTGATCCACGATGTGATCGACAACAGTATGGATCAGCCGGATATTTTGATGTCATCGCATGTGGAAGAGGCGATGCTTGGCATGCGCCGATATATGTTCGACCATGTGTACACGAATCCAAAAGCTAAGAATCAGGAGACAAAAGCTCAGAATCTGCTGAGAGAATTATATGAATATTATATGAAATATACAGAACAGATGCCGGAGGAATACAGGCGATTGATTACAGACGGGCGATGCTCCAGGGAACGGGCTGTGTGTGATTATCTGTCGGGAATGACGGATCAGTATACAATTGAGACGTATGAGGAACTTTATATTCCGAAGGCATGGAAGATATACTAGAAGGATGTGACAGGTATGTATTATCCTGATGAAGTGATAGAAGAAGTCAGAAGCAGCAATAATATTGTGGATATTATCGGCGGTTATGTCAGACTTCAGAAAAAGGGCAGTTCCTATTTTGGCTTATGTCCGTTTCATAATGAGAAGTCACCGTCTTTTTCCGTCAGCCCGAATAAACAGATGTATTACTGTTTCGGATGCGGAGCGGGCGGCAACGTGTTTACTTTTATTATGGAATATGAGAATCAGACATTTCCGGAGGCTGTAAAAATACTGGCAGACCGGGCCGGAATTGCGCTTCCGGAGGCAGAGCTGACGGAAGAACAGAAAAGAGAAAGAAATAAACGTCAGCTGCTGCTGGAAATCAATAAGACAGCTGCCAATTATTTTTATTATCAGCTGAATGGGGATCAGGGACAGCAGGCGAGAGAATATCTTGAGAACAGGAGACTGTCAAAGGAGACACAGATTCATTTTGGATTGGGGTATGCCAGCAAGTACAGCAATGATCTCTATCTGTACCTAAAGAAAAAGGGCTATCAGGATCAGATTTTAAAGGAGACAGGGCTTCTTACTTATGATGAGAAAAGAGGTGCCCATGATAAATTCTGGAATCGTGTGATGTTTCCAATCATGGATGTGAATAATCGGGTCATTGGTTTTGGCGGTCGTGTTATGGGAGACGGAACGCCAAAGTATCTGAATTCACCGGAAACGATGCTCTTTGACAAAAGCAGGAATCTTTATGGACTTAATTATGCCAGAACATCAAGAAAGCCTTATATGATCATTTGTGAGGGATATATGGATGTTATCGCCATGCATCAGGCAGGTTTTACCAATGCCGTGGCATCCTTGGGAACGGCATTTACAGCACAGCACAGCGTACTGCTTAAACGATATACACAAGAGGTACGTCTGGCCTATGACAGTGATGGTGCAGGGCAGAAAGCGGCACTCAGGGCCATTCCTATTCTGAAGTCTGCAGGTATCAATGTCCGGGTAATACACATGGATCCTTACAAAGACCCGGATGAATTCATCAAGAATCTTGGTACGGAAGCCTTTCAGGAGAGAATCGATGCGGCCGAGAGCAGTTTTATGTTTGAAATTTCTGTATTGGAGAAAAATTATAAACAATCAGATCCTGAAGGAAGAGCTTCCTTTATGAAGGCGATGGCCAGACGACTGCTTGAATTTCCGCAGGAACTGGAGAGAAATATTTATATTGATGCGATTGCCGGCCGTTATGGTATTGCTTCAGAAGAATTAAAACGCATGGTGAACAGTTTTGGTGCTTCCATGAGCAGGGAGCAGGTGGAGGCGGCCATTTATCAGCAGCAGGAACGGGAAGAAATGCCGGCAAAAAAGCGGGTTGAGAAGGAAGATAGTGTGCTGACAGCGCAGAAGTTTTTCCTGACATGGCTGATTGAAGAACCGTCGATTTATGATAAGACAAAGGACTATATCAATGAGGATGATTTTGTGGAACCATTATATCATCATGTGGCTGCACTTGTTTTTGAAGAACTGAGGGCAACGGGACAGGTGATGCCGGCCAGAATTCTGAATCAATTTGAGGATGTAGAGGAACAGAAGACAGCAGCGTCACTGTTTAATACAAGGCTTAAAACCGATGATGACCCTGCAGTCAGAGAGAAGGCGTTGAATGAAACCGTGAAGCGCATCAAGAAGAACAGTCTGGAATTGAAGAGCAGAAGTGTCAGAGAAATTGCAGATCTTCAGAAAATCATCAAAGAGAAAGCACAGCTTCAGAAATTGTATATTTCTCTTTAAAAATGGAAAACTACTAACAACTTGCCCGGAGGAAAACAAATGGACGAAAATATGGCGTTTTTTATGGATAAACTAAAAGAACTGGTTCCTTTTGCAAAAGAAAGGGAGCAGGAGCTGACATCGGATATGATCAGTGATTTCTTTGGTCATATGCCGCTGACAGAAGAGCAAATGGAGAAGATTTATGATTATCTTGAATCAAACGGCATTTTTGTAGATCGAAGCAACGATGAACCGGATCGCAGAATGCTTGATGAGGCGGAAGAGGAGATTGATCCGAATGATATTTCAGTACCGGAGGGAATCGGAACGAATGATCCGGTCCGGATGTATCTCAAAGAGATTGGGAATATTCCACTTTTGACACCGGAAGAGGAAGTTGAACTTGCCAAAGAGATGAAAGAAGGCAGCAAGCAGGCGGCTAAGAAGATGGCAGAAGCTAATCTTCGCCTTGTCGTCAGCATTGCGAAGCGGTATGTAGGGCGCGGTATGCAGTTTCTGGATCTGATTCAGGAAGGCAATGTGGGCCTGATCAAAGCGATTGAGAAATATGATTATACTAAAGGCTATAAATTCAGCACATATGCGACTTGGTGGATTCGTCAGGCAATCACCCGGTCCATTGCAGATCAGGCAAGGACGATCCGTATTCCGGTGCATATGGTGGAGACAATGAACAAGCTCACAAAGGTCCAGCGTTCATTGACACAGGAACTGGGCAGAGAGCCGTCTGTGGAAGAAATTGCCGAGAATGTGCATATGGATGTAAACAGAGTACGGGAGATTTTGAAGCTGGCTCAGGAGACGGTTTCTCTGGAGACACCGGTCGGAAGCGAAGAGGAGAGCCATCTGGCTGATTTTATCGAAGATGATCATACGCCGCTGCCTTCGGATGAAGCCGCATTTGGACAGCTTAAGGATGATATCAGAAGTGTCCTTGACAAGTTAAATGAGCGTGAACAGAAAGTGCTGAGAATGCGTTTTGGTCTGGACGATGGCAAGGAACATACATTGGAAGAGGTTGGTCAGGAACTGCATGTTACCCGTGAACGTATCCGGCAGATAGAGGCGAAGGCCCTTCGCAAGCTGCGTCAGTCTGGTAAGTCTGCAGGCCTTGAGGGCTATTTGAATCAGTAGGCGGGGTGAACAGATGCAGTTATCAATACGAATGCAGGCCGTGGCTGATATGGTGACGCCTGGAGGAAGAATAGCGGATATTGGTACAGATCATGGCTATGTGCCAATCTATCTTGTTGAACAGAATAAAGCAGATCATGCGATTGCAATGGATGTGCGAAAGGGGCCATTGGCCAGGGCTGGTGAGAATATTGTCAGATTCGGGTGCAGCGACAGAATAGAAACACGTTTGTCGGACGGATTAGCTATGCTGAAACCGGGAGAGGCTGATACAGTGATTATTGCAGGAATGGGCGGATTGCTGACGATCCGTATCCTGGAAGCGGGGCTTAAGGTACTTCAGAGTGTCAGCGAATGTATCCTGCAGCCGCAGTCCGATCTGGACAAAGTCCGGCAGTTTCTGCATCAGCATGGTTTTCAGATCGTACAGGAAAAGATGCTGATCGATGAAGGCAAATATTACGTTGTGATGCGGGTGCTTCATGGTGAAGAGAGGATTTATACAGAGGCAGAAGATATCTATGGCAGATTTCTGATCAATGAAAAGCATCCGGTATTGAAAGAATACCTTGAGAAACAAAAAGCGGTCAAAGAGAAACTGCTGTTGGCGCTTAAGGACAAGACATCTGAGAAGAGTCATGAACGGCAGCAGGAACTTTTGCATGAGCTTCAGATCATAAATGAGACGATAACAAGGATGGTGGATGAAAATGCAGAGCAGAGACCTGATTAAGAAACTGGAAAAACTGGCACCGCCGGAATATGCGGAGAGTTGGGATAATCCCGGACTTCTTGTGGGGAGTGCCGACAGAGAAGTCCATAAAGTATACATAGCGCTGGATGCTGATGGCGGAGCAGTTGAAAAAGCTGTACAGTGCGGCTGTGATATGATTCTGACACATCATCCGCTTCTGTTTTCAGCCATTAAATCTATCAGAGATGAAGATTTTATTGGTCACCGACTGATGATGATGATTGAAAACAAGATCAATTATTTCGCTATGCATACCAATTTTGATGTGGCAGTGATGGCAGATATTGCTGCAGACAGGCTAGGGTTGAAGAACCGAATGCCGCTGGCGATGGTCCGGGAGACGGAAAGCGGGTTAAAGGGCATTGGGTCTTCGGGAACACTTGATGATGAGCTGACGCTGGCAGAACTGGCGGCGCTGGTCAGAAAAGCCTTTGATTTGCCGCAGGTAAGATGTTATGGAGATCCGGAGACGACAGTCAGAAAGATTTCCATGTGCCCGGGATCCGGAAAGGGGATGGATGCCGATGTCCTGAAGGCGGGCAGTCAGGTGTTTATCACAGGAGATGTGGATCATCATTACGGTATTGACTGTGTCGAGAAAGAAATTTGTGTGATTGATGCAGGGCATCATGGACTTGAACATATTTTTGTGCCGTATATGGAACAATGGCTGAAAGAAAATTGTCCGGAGATTCAGACAGTCACAGACGACAATCAGTCACCGTTTTTTGTCATATAGAGAGTGTGTTTGGTATATATGGGGGATGTGAGTATGTCAAAGATTCATTTAAAAACAGGCAAAGGCTGCTTTACATATGAGGCCGGAACAACGCTGGAGGCTATTAGCAGGGATTTTCAGGAAGATTATCCGCATGATATTATCCTTGCCCGTGTGGACGGTAAGCTGGCAGAGCTGAACAGCTGCATGGACAGAGATGCAGAGATTGAATTTATCACAACAGGAGAAGCTGTCGGCAATGAAGTTTACCGGAGAACAGCCAGCATGATGATGCTGAAGGCATTCCAGGATGTAGTGGGCAGAGATAATTTTGAACGTCTGACTGTACAGTATTCACTTGACAGAGGGTATTATTGTGAACTGGTGTCAGATACAGCGGTGACAGAGAGGCTGTTGGACAAGGTGAAGACGCGTATGATGGAGATTCAGCAGGCAAAGATGCCGATCATCAAGAAATCTTTGCCGAAGCGGGAAGCAATTGAAATGTTCAGAGAACATAAAATGTACGACAAAGTGAATCTTTTTCACTATCGCCGCAGTTCCAGGGTCAATATTTATATGTTGGAGGATACTATTGATTATTTTTATGGATATATGGCATCCAATACAGCTTATATTCGCTATTTTGATCTGTATCTGTATGATGATGGATTTGTTCTGCAGATGCCGGAACCTTCAGCACCGGAAAAAGTGGATGCCTTTGAACCGCCTGAGAAATTATTCAATGTTTTGAAGCAGTCAACCCGGTGGGGAGAACTTTTGGGTGTGCGTACGGTAGCAGATATTAATAATGCACTGGCAGACGGCAGCTTTCCTGAACTTATGCTTGTTCAGGAGGCATTGCAGGAGAAGAAAATCGCAGAGATTGCAGAGAATATAATTGAGAGCGGTAAGCGGATCATTCTGATCGCCGGACCGTCGTCGTCGGGAAAGACAACATTTTCACACCGATTATCTATTCAGCTTCGGGCCCATGGCCTGAGACCGCATCCGATTCCTGTTGACAATTATTTCGTCAACAGAGAGGATACACCTCTTGATGCGTACGGCAAGCCTAATTTTGAATGTCTTGAAGCATTAGACATCAAAGAACTGAACAAGGATCTGCAGGGACTTCTGGCAGGAGAAGAAGTGGAACTTCCGATTTTCAACTTTGTATCCGGCAAACGGGAGATGAGCGGCGAGAAACTCCAGATTGGAGATAGGGATGTACTTGTGATAGAAGGTATTCATTCATTGAATGATGCCATGACCTATTCTATTGACAAGGAGAATAAATTCAAGATTTATATCAGTGCCCTGACCCAGTTGAACATTGATGAACATAATCGGATACCGACAACCGATGCAAGGCTTTTGCGGCGTATTGTTCGTGATGCGGCCAAACGCGGTACAAATGCGGCAAAGACGATTTCTATGTGGCAATCTGTCCGCCGGGGGGAAGATGAGAATATATTCCCTTATCAGGAGAACTGTGATGTCATGTTCAATTCCGTCCTGATCTATGAACTGGCTATTTTGAAACAGTATGCGGAACCGCTGCTTTTTTCCGTCAGGGAAGATCAGCCGGAGTACGAGACGGCCAAATACCTTATCAAGTTTCTGGGATATTTTCTTGGGTCGAGCAGTGAAAATGTTCCACAGAATTCCATACTTCGAGAGTTTATCGGCGGCAGCTGCTTTAATGTCGGATAATAAAACAGTTTACATTTGAAAATGAATGTGATATGATAGGGAACGTAAGTCTGTCGGATAATCGCGGCTGCAAGCGTCGAAAGACCGCAGGTGAGGAAAGTCCGAGCTTCTCAGGGCAGAGTGCCGGATAACGTCCGGTGGAGGCGACTCCAAGGCCAGTGCAACAGAAATAAACCGCCTGCTTCGTCAGGTAAGGGTGGAAAGGCGAGGTAAGAGCTCACCGCTCCTCTGGTAACAGAGGAGGCTCTGTAAACCCCACTCGGAAGCAAGACCGCATATAAGACGATACGTCGGCCCGGCGTGTTTTAGGGTAGGTCGCTCGATCCTGCTGGCAACAGCAGGGCTAGATAGATGATTATCGTTTCCGGTTTTCCGGATTCACATAACTCGGCTTACAGACAGGCTTACATCATAAGGATTCATAGAGGGAGCTGTCGCTTTTACTAACAGAGATTAGTGAAGCGTCGGCCCCCTTTTCTTTTCAGAGTATGTTAAGGTTTTTGTAAGGACTTAACGGCTGCGGCTGTGTTAGAATAAAAACAGCAAAAAAAGAGGAGAGAGACAATGGCTGAACAAATTGAAATACTGGTAGTAGATGACGATAAGGAAATTGCGAATCTTGTAGAGATCTATCTGTCAAGTACAGGCTATAAGATCCATAAAGCGTACAATGCAGTGGATGGTTTGGCGTTGCTGCAGAAATATGATATTAAACTGGCGATCATTGATGTCATGATGCCTCAGATTGACGGCATTGAGATGTGCCGTAGAATTCGTACATGCCGGAATATTCCGATTATTATATTAAGTGCCAAATCGGCAGATGTGGACAAGATTCTCGGCTTAAGTGTCGGAGCGGACGACTATATGATCAAACCTTTTAATCCGATGGAATTATTGGCCAGAGTGAAGTCTCAGCTGAGACGTTATCTGGAGCTGAATCCGGGAGTGGTGCCGGACAGCAATATGATCGAAGTGCAGGATGTGGTCATTGATACGAAGAAGCATCGGGTAACGGTGGATGGCCGGGATGTTGTACTGACTCCGATTGAATTTAATATTCTTCAATTGTTGGCAAGTCATCCGGGACGTGTTTTCAGTACAGATGAGATTTATGAAAATGTCTGGAATGAGAAGCTGTATGAAGCGAATAATACGGTGATGGTACATATGCGTCGGCTGAGGGAGAAGGTTGAGAAGAATCCGAGATCACCGCAGTTGATCAAGACAGTCTGGGGAGTGGGATACAAGATTGAAGGTTAAATTAACAGAAAGTTTTAGAATTCGCATTATGCTTTATACATGTATCAGTCTGCTGGCGGCCGTTTTGGTGGATATGGCAGTGCTGTTGTTTTGTATTCGTTCGCGCATACTGGTCAGTGATTATGGATTGAATGAAAAAATAAATCTTCATGCACACAGCAGCAATTATATGATCAACAACCAGATTCACGCATCAACAAAGAGTATGCTCGGTGAATCGGATATTTTTTACAGGATATTTGGTGTGGGTATCAAGGTGCAGCTGATCATTGTACTGATCATACTGGCACTGATTATTTTTTTGATGGTATTTTTTCTTTTGACGCGTCGTGTGATGGCATATATGATGAATATTCTGCAGGGAGCCTGCACAATGGCGGATGGAGATTTTTCTCATAGAATTGATGTGCGTTATCATGATGAATTTTCAAGCATCGCAGACAGCATCAACCGGATGGCGGATACTGTTGAGGCGATGAAGCAAAAAGAACAGGAAGCGGAGGAGACAAAGAATGAGCTGATTACGAATGTGGCCCATGATCTCCGAACACCGCTGACATCTATTATCGGTTATATCGATATTGTCAACAATATGCCGGATCTTTCGGAAAAACAACGATCAGAATACCTGAAGATTACATGGGAGAAGGCTCGAAAGCTTGAGAAACTGATTAATGAACTGTTCAGCTTCACAAAAATCAGTTATGGCGGTATGCCAATGCGTATGGAGAAGATTGATGTCATCAAAATGCTTGAACAGGAAGCGGACGAACTTTATCCCACATTCAAAGAGAACGAGCTGGAATGTCTGCTGGAGACAGATGCCGACAGTTGCATGATCATGGCAGACGGGGAACAGCTTGTGCGCGTATTTGATAATTTGTTGGGCAATGCCATCAAATACGGCCGATATGGCAAGATGATCCGAATTCGTACATTAACAGAGAATACACAGATCCAAATTCAGATTGTTAATTACGGCAGTGTGATCCCAGCTGAGAATCTGCCATTTCTCTTTGAGAAGTTTTACAAAGTAGATGCTTCCAGACAGCCTTCCAGTGAAGGCACAGGGTTGGGGCTTGCCATAGCAAAAAGTATTGTAGAGAGTCATGGAGGAAGTATTTCTGCCAGAAGTTCCTTTGAGGGAACAGTATTTGAGGTCGTACTTCCGACGGCAGGGGCGTATCAGAATGGGGTGGTGGCATGACAGGTGTACGAAACAGAATAGGTTTAGTTGTTGTTTTGCTTCTGATATTGATTCCGGCTGTTTATGTCCTGGCAGATGAGGCATATATAGATAGTGATCGATTCACAGTGAATACAGCGGAGATTGACGGGGATATTCAGTTTACGGATGTGACCGGATGCAGTGTTCGGATGCAGGTGACGAATCATGGTGATGACTTCGAGGGAACATTAAAGATCCTTCGTTATGAATGCACTGACGGCAGTTATGTGTCTGCTGTGGGAAGAACCATGCATATCAAGAGCGGGGAAACCCAGGATATTTATCTCAAGCTTTCCAATATTGCTTATGACGGGACACCGTATCATGTCCCTTTGCGTGTAGATTTCCTGGATAAGGATGGACAACTGCTGTGTCAAAAGATTACGGATTTTCAGGTATCACCGGACATCACAACGAAAGTGGCAGCAGGTGTTTATACGGATGATGCACAGAAACTGGCTGTCATTGATCAATCCAGATTTAAGTATGAAACAACCAACATTTCCGGTGATATTACCATGAAGTCCAGACAGATGACAGACGAAGAACTGGCGAATATCAAGCAGCTGAATATCAATCTTCTGATTTTGGATAAAGTCGTGTCGGAAAGCACCTGGGAGAATGTTTCCGAATGGATTATGTGCGGCGGATATGCAATGATGGAAAAAGCGTGCTGTCAGAATATGATCCATAAGATGCCGGATGACAACGGTCTGGTGGATTGGGGCAAGGGTCGGATTCTTGTTTATGATGCATCTGAGTGGAATGGCATCATGTTTCTTAAATCTGTCAGAAATTTGTTTGGAACGGATGGCATCCATGCATTGATCGCGGGAGACTATAGCGGATATTACTGGAATGTCCAAACCATCCTTAATTATGATATTGCCAGTAAATTACCTCCGGTGACGATTTATTTCGTTATTTTGCTGATTTATATTTTATGTATAGGACCGGCGGTCTATATGATCCTGAAAAAAAGAGATAAGCGGGAATATATGTGGCTGTGGATTCCGTGTCTGGCGGTATTATTTTCGGTGATTGTATATAAAGCGGGCAGCAGTGTCCGTTATGCAGAACCGTTTATACGATATTATTCTGTTGTTGATATAACGGAGGAGGCAAACATTGAGCAGACAAAGCTTGTTCTGATCAGTCCGAATAAAGGTCGCTCTGTGTTTAGTATCGATAGCCAATATAATCTGAAGCTTCTGAATGATATGTATTTGCTGTATGATGATCAGAATGACAGGTTGACGGCGCTGAAAGAAAAATTCGGAGATGCAGAATATAACGTGGCCATGTCTGTTTCAGATACAAGGACAGATGTTATGGTAAACAGTGCGGCAACCTTTGATGAAGAACATTTTTCTAATGAGCGGATTCTGAATTCTGAGGGTGGAATAGATGTGGATGCGGCTTATTATCGAGGTGAATTGACTGGAACGGTGACGAATACAACACCGTGGAATCTACATGATGCGTTTATTATTCATAAGGGGCTGCTGTTCCAGCTCGGTGATCTTGATGCCGGTCAGACAATCATCTTGGATCATCTGAAAGAAGCCCAGTTGGTAAAGAGCCGGAATGATGTCTTAGATACCTGGGAGATGAAGAATGAAGGCAATACAGCTGCAGTTTCGGCTGTGATGAGCGATTTGATCGGCAATATTACATCTGCATCAAGTATGACACTTGCGGATGATATTGTGGGCGGTTTTTCTATGGATTATGATATCGGTGTGCAGATCAGTGAAGATATCGCGTCCGTAGACGGCATAACACTGATCAAAGAGAAGACGGCGATAGCCGACAGCGGCAGCGGATGGGCAACACAAGCATTGATCGGACCGGAAGAACCGGAGAGTGAAGAGGAGCTTTATGCTTATGATACGGACAGTTATATGATTTATGGAACAGATATGCTGAATGTGTCTTATGTGGTTGAAAGGCTGTCTGGTGAACTGTATTTGAAGTGGCTGAATCCGGATGCAGGTATGAGCGTTTCGTTTTATAATCTTTCGACCGGGGTATATGATACAGTGTTTCGGGACAGTGACGAGATGGCAGAAGATGATCTGAAGAATTATATTGCAAAGGACGGTAAGATCAAAGCGCATGTTCAGGCAGCAGATGCCAATGAAGATCATTATATGCCTGTATTTACCGTGTCAGGAGGCGAAGAGAATGATTGAGATCCGACATCTGTATAAAGCTTTTGACAATCATATGGTTCTCAGAAACCTGAATATGAAGATTAATGAGGGTGCGGTGTATGGGTTTGTGGGACCGAACGGAGCCGGCAAGACAACAACCATGCGTATTATTGCCGGTTTGCTGAAGGCTGACAGCGGACAGATTCTGATCGATGGTGAAGATATCGATGCCAGACATAAAGAGCTGATCGGCTATATGCCGGATTTCTTTGGTGTCTATGACAGGCTGAGAGTAAAAGAATATATGGCCTTTTTTGCTTCTATTTATGGTCTTGATAAGGAAGAAACAGAGAAAAAGATTAGGCAGCTTCTGGAGCTTGTAAGGCTGACAGAGAAGAAAGAGGCATATGTAGACAGTCTTTCAAGAGGCATGAAGCAGCGCCTTTGTCTGGCAAGATGTATGATTCATGACCCGAAACTGCTGATTCTTGATGAACCGGCGTCAGGTCTTGATCCAAGAGCCCGTTATGAATTCAAGGAAATTATCAGACAATTGAGAAAAGAAGGCAGAACTATCATGATCAGTTCGCATATTCTTTCCGATCTTTCAGAAATGTGTACGAACATTTGTATTATTGATGAAGGAAGATGCGTGATGGAAGGCAGCGTGGATGAGATTGAGTATCACATGATCACGGCTTCTCCGCTTGTTATCCGTACGGCAGGAAGACAGGAAGATGCGATCCGTCTGATCAGACAGAATGAAATGGTGGAGACGCTTTCTTATAATGAAAATGAGATTCAGGCAGTCTTTAAGGGTGAACGGGAAGATGAGGTTATGCTGCTTCATGAACTGATGGCAGCAGATATTCCGGTTTATTCCTTCGGCAGAGACAGAAGCAGTCTTGAGACGTTATTTATGCAGATTACGGACCGGGAGGTGAAAGAACATGCGCATGAATCCGGTCTATAAAAATGAACTGAAGATGTCGGCCAGATCAATGCAGCTTCCGGTGCTGGCTGTGATTTTTAACAGTATTCTGTCGGTTGTTGCTTTGATTGCTTTATATGGCATTCGACAGAACTATATCAACAGCGGCGGAAATCCGTATCATTCGATGATGATACTTTATGTTGTTGTCCTGACTATAGAAGTGGTTTTACTCTGTCTTTTTGTACCATCGGCAGCCGGCGGCAGCATTGCCGGTGAGCGGGAACGTCAGACCCTGGACATTCTGCTGTCATCAAGGATGACGGTAAGGGAGATTGTTACGGGCAAACTGCTGTCTTGTATCAGTATGGCAGTGCTGCTTGTTGTGACAAGCATTCCAATTTTAGCGGTGACATCTATGTATGGCGGCATGCAGCTGGGATTACTTTATCAGTCAGCAGCCTATGTGGGATTTTTTATTCTGTTTGCCGGAAGTATCGGTGTTTTTTGCTCCTGCCGTTTCAAAAAGACAACTTATGCTTCTATATCGGCTTATGGTTTGCTGATTGTTTTGACAATAGGAACCGGTTTGCTGGTTCTTCTCCTTAATATGGTTTTTGGCGGCGGATTTGGGCGGTTTTCGGTGACAGCCTCTGTGTCGGATATTTCCTGTGCATACAGCAGCGAGGTAGATATGGGCACGGAGGTGCCTACAGTGCATGCAGTTGCCGGAATTATCTATCTCTGGCTGTTGAATCCGGCCATTACCTATGGTATGCTTATTTCTCATCAGATAGGAGAAATCGGCATAGTGGAGGAATTATTGCATCGAATGGGAGCGGCACAGGTGGTAGTTGAACACTGGCTTGCTGTCAGCGTATCTGTTCAGGCTGTTTTCATCATCATTATGACAGCTTTGTCGACAAAATACCTGGATCCTCAGAATGAACGCTTTAAAGCGGGCAATAAAATATTAAAAAAACATAAATCTCAATAAAATCAGTTGCATTACCTTTACGAATCGTGTATAACAGATGAAAGGTATCTTTGGATATTCATTTGAGATAAAAGGAGTTTGGTAAAGTGACACAGGAAAGCTGGTTTCAGAGATTATGGCGTCTGATTACGCCGGAGCTGATATATCTTGCGATATGTTATATAGTTGATCTTGCGGCAGCTGCTTATTTGAGATTTTCAATGGGCGGAGAGTATTCATCAGGGGATTTTGAGAAATTTACGGTAGTTTTGTCTGATAAACTGATTCAGTATGCGGTATTGCTGCAGACTGTGGCAGCGTTTTTCAGTATATTGATCCTGCTTTGGATGTATTTTAAAGACTACAGAAGAAGACGCTTTGTCTTTGAAAGGAAGAGCACTGCATGGCCATGGTGGGGACTCTTGATCCCGATTGGTATACTCGTTTCTCTGGCAGGCAATCTTCTGATCAATTTGACGAATCTGACAGAGTTATCTGAGAACTTCGAACAGTCCCAGAAGCTGCTGTTTTCAGGTCCTTTTGTGATACAGATTATTGGCATCGGCATGATCATTCCTATATGTGAGGAACTTATTTACCGCGGTCTGATCTTTATGCGGATGCGTCAGTATTGCAATGTGAATCTGGCCATTGGCCTGTCGGCACTTCTGTTTGCTGCCTTTCACGGCAATGTCGTTCAGGGAATTTATGGCTTTGCAACCGGTGTCTTATTTGCGTATGTGTATGAGAAATACGGTTCATTAAAGGCACCAGTGCTGGTTCATGTCTCAGCTAATCTCATGTCGCTGGGACTCTCGTATGTGAACCCTTCCTTTGCGGACAGAGGGAGAGTGTTTATAGTAGGAATTGCAGCAGCAACGGTATGTCTTTTACTGTTATGGGCAGTGGACGGACATGTTGCAGCCAGGAGAATCTATCTGAATAATGCAGATGCAGCTGCCGGAGCGCAGGAAGATTAAGCAGGCGTATTGAAAACGGGAAATTTCAACAGGAAATTTCCCGCTTTTTTGAGGTATAAGTGCCTTTTGTCCATCTATCAGGGTCGTGATTCGTCAATGAATGATGATTGTCGTATATTTTTGAGTATGCTATACTTTTAATGTCAGGGAATGACTGAACATTTGAAAATGGCATTGACTTTTCAGACAAGATAGTGTAATATAAACATTAGTTCGAAGAACGGATGTTCACAAAACGCATGAAAGATGTGTGATCATATATAATGAATCAGAGTCATTAAGGCCGGTTGGCTGTCAGAGAATAAAGGAGATTTTGGGATGGATAACAGTGAAAAGTTGAAAGCTTTGGATGCAGCAATTTCAAAGATTGAGAAGGATTTTGGCAAGGGTGCGATCATGAAGCTCGGGGACAAGAGCAAGAACATGGATGTGGAGACGGTTCCCACCGGTTCTTTGAGTCTGGATCTTGCGCTGGGGCTTGGCGGCCTTCCGAAGGGACGTGTTGTAGAGATCTACGGACCGGAATCTTCCGGTAAGACCACAGTGACATTACATATGGTTGCAGAAGTGCAGAAGCGAGGCGGTATTGCAGGATTTATCGATGCTGAACATGCCTTGGATCCCTCTTATGCCCGCAGGATTGGTGTAGATATTGACAACCTTTATATTTCACAGCCGGATAATGGTGAGCAGGCACTGGAGATCACTGAGATGATGGTTCGTTCCGGTGCTGTGGATATTATCGTTGTGGACTCTGTTGCGGCACTGGTTCCGAAGGCGGAGATTGATGGCGATATGGGCGATTCTCATGTAGGTCTTCAGGCAAGATTAATGTCCCAGGCGCTCAGGAAGTTGACAGCGATCATCAGTAAGTCCAATTGTATTGTTATTTTTATTAATCAGCTGCGTGAGAAGGTAGGCGTTATGTTTGGCAGTCCTGAGACGACAACCGGCGGCCGTGCACTGAAGTTCTATTCATCGATCCGAATGGATATCCGTCGTATTGAAGCGATTAAGCAGGGCGGAGAGATCGTCGGTAACCGTACACGTGTTAAGGTTGTGAAGAATAAAGTGGCACCGCCGTTTAAGGAAGCGGAATTTGATATTATGTTTGGTAAGGGCATATCAAGAGAAGGTGATATTCTTGATCTGGCAGCCAATACAGGGATTGTCAACAAGAGCGGCGCGTGGTATTCTTATAATGATGCCAAGATTGGCCAGGGTCGTGAGAATACGAAGAACTATTTCCGTGAGAATCCAGAGATTATGGAAGAAATCGAACATAAGGTTCGTGCGCACTTTGGTCTGGAGGCAGAAGGAAACGATGAAAATGTAGGCGGTCAGAGATCAGACAGTGTGAAAAAGGGTTCTGATGTGACTACTTCTGAGACAGTGACGGAGAATGAATAAGAATAATGACAGTTACAGCGATTGAGTCTGTGACACGACATAAGATGCGGGTTTCCTTGGATGGGGAACCTGCATTTGTGTTCACGGACAAGGAGATAAGAGAGTGGAATCTGGAAGAAGAAATGGTGCTGGATGACTCGGAGGAACAGGCCCTTTTACAGTATGTCAGCCGTGAAGCGGCACGCACAGCGATGAATCTTCTTGTGAAGCGGGATTATGCTGAGGCAGAGCTTTATCGAAAGTTGAGAGATAAGGGATACAGTGAGTTTTTTGCAGGGAAAGGCATTGAGTATGTATCGGCCTATCATTATCTTGATGATGCACGTTATGCAAGACAGATGATCGGGAGTCGGAAGGACACGACGAGCCGGAAGATGATGGTGAGTAGGATGCGGCAGAAAGGACTTTCAGATGAAGTAATCCAGGAGGCAATGGAAGAGGCAGATTGGACAGATGAAATGGGGCTTACAAGAGAGCTCCGAAGACGTTTTTCTTCAGCAGAGCAGATAGAATCGCTGACAGATAAGGACAGACAGAAGCTGATCCAGTCACTGATGCGCAAGGGATATGGGTACAGTGACATTCAACATGTGATCCGGCATTTAGATGAATTGGAGGAAGGTACAACATGGAATTGAGTATTCTTTTGGCAGAGCAGATTTTTTCGCTTCTGTTAATGGTATTGACAGGCTATGTGGTACGCAAGCTGAATGTTGTGCCGAAAAGCGGCAGAAAGGTTTTGGCTTCCATTGTTCTCTATGTGTCAGCGCCGTGTATCGTATTTGATTCTTTTCAGATTGAATATTCTTCAGAGAAACTTTTTGGCCTTGTGGTTGGATTTGCAGCAGCTTGCATTGCACTGGCGGTTTTTATATGGGCAGCTTCTGTGTGCAAGAAGATTTTTCATTTGTCAGCTTCAGAACAGACATCGGTTACTTATGCGAATACAGGCAATATGATCATTCCGTTGGTGAATAATATACTCGGTTCGGAATATGTGCTGTATACGAGTCCTTACAATTGTACCCAGACAGCTCTTCTCTGGATCCATGCCTATAATCTGATCACCGGGAATAAGAATGTTCAATTGAAGAAGATTTTGCTGAATCCCAATATCATAGCAATGGTAGCAGGCCTGATCTTCTTTTTACTGGGTATCCAGCTTCCGGGACCGCTGCACCATACAGTGACTCAGCTGGGCAGCCTGATCGGACCTTTAAGTATGCTGAATGTAGGGTTTATTATGGCTGAAGAGAATCTGCTGGATGTATTTAAAGGCAGGAAGATATGGCTGGTGACGATTCTGCGTCTGATCATTCTGCCGATGATCATGATCTTTTGCGTGCGCCTGACGGGGATAACATTCAGATTTCCTCAGACGAAAAGTGTATTGCTGATCTCACTGTTGGCAGCAGCAGCACCGACAGCTTCATCTATTGCACAGTTTGCAGAGATTGCGGACAATGATGCTGTTCCGGCAGGAAAGATCAATATACTGTCAACTTTGTGCTGTATCATTACAATGCCGGTGATGATCATGATTTATCAAGTGCTGTGTTAATGTTTTAACCAAAGATAAATAGTCACAAAATTTTGACAATTCAAGGGGTTTTATGCATAGGATACTTGACATAAGTTCAAAAAAAGTATAAAATTTAAGTGTTGTATTCTAATACAATGAAATTAAATAAGGAGGTGCTCCTGTGCCAGTAATAGCTATTATTGTGCTTGTTCTTGGCATTCTCCTCATTTTAGCTGGACTTTATCTGATCAAAAGCAATAAAGATAAAGCTGAGAAGATTGGCAATGCAGAAGAAAAGGCCCGTAACATTATTGATGAGGCTTTGAAAGCTGCAGAGACCAAGAAAAGAGAAGGTTTGTTGGAACTTAAGGAAGAAACTTTAAGAAACAAGAACGAACTGGAGAGAGAGAGTAAGGAACGTCGCTCTGAACTGCAGAAGTTTGAGAAGCGTGTTCTTGCTAAGGAAGAAGCACTTGACAGAAAGGCAGATTCACTTGAGAAGAGGGAGAGCCAGCTGACTTCAAGAGAAGACAAGCTGAACAAACGTCAGGCTGAAGTGGATGCTCTGAGCGAAAAGAGAGTACAGGAACTTGAACGAATCTCAGGTTTGACCTCCGAACAGGCAAAAGATTATCTTCTGAAGACTGTGGAAGATGAAGTGAAACATGAAACAGCAATGTTAGTGAAGGAACTTGAAACCAGGGCAAAGGAAGAGGCAGGAAAGAAAGCCAAAGAGTACGTGGTTACCGCAATCCAGAAATGTGCAGCTGACCATGTTGCTGAGACAACGATTTCCGTTGTTCCGCTTCCGAATGACGAGATGAAGGGACGTATTATCGGTCGTGAAGGCCGTAATATCCGTACACTGGAGACGATGACAGGTGTTGATCTGATTATTGATGATACACCGGAAGCCGTTATTCTTTCCAGTTTTGACCCGATTCGTCGTGAAGTTGCCCGAATTGCCCTTGAGAAATTAATTGTCGATGGACGTATCCATCCGGCCAGAATCGAAGAAATGGTAGAGAAGGCCCAGAAGGAAGTCGAGACAATGATTCGCGAGGAAGGTGAAGCAGCAACACTGGAAGTTGGTGTACATGGCATTCATCCGGAACTTGTACGTCTCCTGGGTAAGATGAAGTTCAGAACAAGCTATGGTCAGAATGCGCTGAAGCATTCTATCGAAGTAGCTCAGTTATCAGGTTTACTGGCAGCTGAGATCGGCGTTGATGTTCGTATGGCGAAACGTGCGGGATTATTGCATGATATTGGCAAGTCTGTTGACCATGAGATGGAAGGATCTCATATCCAGATTGGCGTTGATTTATGTAAGAAGTACAAAGAGTCACCGATTGTTATTAATGCTGTTGAATCACATCATGGTGATGTTGAACCGACATCGTTGATCGCATGTATTGTACAGGCTGCAGATACTATTTCTGCTGCAAGACCTGGTGCAAGACGTGAAACACTTGAAACCTACACAAACAGATTGAATCAATTAGAAGATATTACCAACAGCTTTAAGGGTGTTGAGAAATCTTTTGCAATTCAGGCAGGTAGAGAGATTCGTGTAATGGTAGTTCCAGAGCAGGTAAGTGATGCAGATATGATCTTACTTGCAAGAGATATTGCGAAGCAGATTGAAGCGGAGCTTGAATATCCGGGCCAGATTAAAGTAAATGTAATCAGAGAGTCAAGAGTAATGGAATATGCGAAATAACTTGCATTGAGTGAGTGTATATCCAACAAACGATTTGTTTATAAACTTTGATAGGGAATAATAGAGGCAGAATAGATCAGTGATCAGGATTCTGCCTCTTTTTATGTGATAATCTTATGTATATTTGGGAAAATGTTAGTACTTTGCAGAAAAAGTGAAATGTGATATAGTGGTAGTATATGTTGAAAAGAAGAAAGGGTGTAAATATAATGAGTGAAACATGTAATGAATCAAGCTGCAGTTCATGTTCCGTAGAGGGATGTTCATCAAGAAAAGCAGCAGATATGAAGGAACCAGCCAATCAGTACAGTCATATTAAGCATGTGATCGGCGTTGTTAGCGGTAAAGGTGGTGTCGGCAAGTCACTGGTTACATCAGAACTGGCAGTGAAACTGCACAGACAGGGATATAAAGTCGGTGTTTTGGATGCGGATATTACAGGACCATCTATCCCGAAGGTATTTGGTATTCATGAGAAGGCTGTGGGTAATGATAAAGGTGTGTTTCCTGCACAGACACCGGAAGGCATCAAGATTATTTCTGTCAATCTGATGTTGGATAATGAAGAAGATCCTGTTATTTGGAGAGGTCCTGTTATTGCAGGCGTGGTGAAACAGTTCTGGAATGAAGTTATCTGGGGAGATCTGGATTATCTTCTTGTTGATATGCCTCCAGGCACCGGGGATGTTCCTCTGACAGTTTTCCAGTCTCTGCCGGTGGATGGCGTTATCATTGTTACGTCTCCTCAGGAACTGGTAGAAATGATTGTCAAGAAAGCTTATAATATGGCGAAGATGATGAATGTACCGGTACTTGGTCTTGTTCAGAATATGAGTTACTTGCTTTGCCCAGATTGCGGCAGAATGATTTATATTTATGGTGAAGGCAAGGGAGAACAGACAGCTAAGGAACTTTCTATTCCATCCTATGCAAGTCTTCCAATCGATCCGTCCATTGCAGCTTTATGTGATGCCGGCAAGATTGAGGAATTCGATCATCCTTATCTGGATGCAATGGTGAAATACCTGTCATCTTTAAACTAATTCACACTAAAGGGAGAGAACATGTTTACTATCAGAGAATATGCCATGCCTGAGACACTGGACGAGGCCTATACAATACTGAAATCCAGAAAAGGCAATCAGATCCTTGGCGGATGTGCATGGTTACGATTAGGGAAAAAAAGAATTAATATCGCAGTTGATCTGACAAAATGTGGTCTTGATTACATTAGAGAAGATGACGAACAGATAGAGATCGGGGCCATGACTTCTTATCGCAGTGTGGAAACCTGTGATATTCTGAAGAAATATTTTAACGGTGTGATCGCCGACTCAGTTTCTTCTATTATCGGTACACAGTTTAGAAATACGGTGACAGTGGGCGGTTCTGTCTACGGCCGTTTTGGTTTTTCGGATTTTCTGACACCGCTTTTGGCGTTGGATACATCTGTCGTACTCTACAAGAGAGGAAGCATTTCGCTGGAGACATTTATGACGATGCCTTATGAAAAGGAGATCATTGAGAAGATCGTGATCAAGAAAGACGGACGGAAGTCCTCTTATCAGATGTTTCGCAATTCCAGAGGGGATTTTCCTATTCTGAATCTTGCAGCCAGCAGGACAGAAGCAGGACAGTGGATTGTGACTGTGGGAGCCAGAGGACCGAAAGCCATCAGGGCGGAGAAGACAGCGGCTTTTCTGAGTGACAAATTGTCACAGAATGCATTGAAAGCGGAAGATGTTGAAGCTGTTATTCAAGAAGCAGGAGAAATCCTCGTCAGTGAAGTGACGTTTACAAGTAATATGCGGGCAAGCGCAGAGTACAGACGTATTCTTGGCAAAGTGCTCTTAGGTAAGGCAGTCAGGGAGGTGATGGCATGCTAATTCATATTTTTATCAATGGAGAAAAGAGAAAAGTGCATTGCCAGCCTGATGCCATGCTTTTGGAAGTACTCAGAGATGCTGGCTGCAAGAGTGTCAAATGCGGCTGTGATACGACCAACTGCGGTCTTTGTACCGTATGGCTGGACGGCAAACCGGTGCTGTCCTGTTCTGTTCCGGCAGCCAGAGTGAATGAACGACATGTGACGACACTGGAAGGTATTCAGGATGAAGCGGAAGCTTTCGGTAAGTATTTGGTGGGCGAAGGCGCAGAGCAGTGCGGTTTCTGCAGTCCGGGACTCATTATGAATGTCGTTGCCATGAAGAAAGAACTGGATCATCCGACAGATGATGAGATTAGTCACTATTTGGAGGGCAATCTCTGCAGATGTACCGGATATATGGGACAGATGCGTGCCATCAGACAGTATGTGGATGAGGAGGTAGAAGCATGAGATATGTCAGCCAGCCTGTAAAGAAACTGGATGGTATGCCGATCATCAAAGGCAAGCCTCTTTATACCAATGACCTGGCTCCGAATGAGTGTCTGATAGTTCTGGCCCTCAGGAGCCCTTATGCTTACGCAAGGATCAAATCCATCGATACAAGCAAAGCAATGCTGGTTAAGGGTGTTGAATGTGTTCTGACGTACAAGGATGTCCCACATGTGAGATTTACCAATGCCGGACAGACTTATCCGGAATGCTCGGCTTATGACCGTCTGATCCTGGATGAATATGTCCGTTATGTGGGGGACGAAGTGGCATTAGTGGCTGCCAACAATGAGAAAGCAGCCCAACAGGCACTGAAGATGATCAAGGTTGAATATGAAGTTCTTGAGCCGGTCCTGGATTATAAAAAAGCTGTGGATAATTCAACGATTGTGCATAATTATGATGATTATTTCATGCATATTCCAAGTTTCAATGCGGACAATAAGCGTAATATTGTTGTTGACGGCGTGGAAGAGCACGGGGATGTGGAGAAAGAATTTGCTGAGAGCGAAGTCATCGCAGAGGGCGAATATGAAGTTCAGGCTCAGGAACAGTGTATGATGGAGTCTTTCAGAACTTATACTTATCTGGATCATATGAATCGTCTTGTTGTGGTATCTTCAACGCAGGTGCCTTTCCATGTCAGAAGATCCCTTGCCAGAGCACTTCAGATTCCACAGTCCAGAATCCGTGTTGTGAAGCCGCGAATCGGCGGTGGTTTTGGAGCCAAACAGACCATTGTTTCCGAATATTACCCGGCGATTGTGACTTTGAAGACCGGCAAGGCAGCGAAGATGATCTATTCCAGAAAAGAGACATTTTCCTGTTCCAACAGCCGTCATCAGATGTGCATCAAAGTCCGTGTCGGCGCAGATAAAGAGGGCAATATCCATGTGATTGAGTTGGATACATTGTCTAACCAGGGGGCTTACGGCGAACATGGTACAACGACCATTGGTCTGTCCGGTCATAAAGCAATCCCTCTGTACAATCAGGCGAGAGCCCATCGATTCAAATACCGCGGTGTTTACACGAACATGATGCCTGCGGCTGCATTTAGGGGCTATGGTGCGACACAGGGGCAGTTTGCACTGGAATCCACTGTGAATAAACTGGCACATATGCTGAATATGGATCCATTGCTGCTTCGAGAGAAGAATATGCTGCGTATGGGCGAAATCATGCCGGCTTATTACAATGAACCCCTTAACAGCAGTGCATTGGATCGTTGTATCCAGCGTGGTCGGGACATGATCGGATGGGACGAGAAATATCCATGCAAAGAGATTAGTCCGACAAAAGTCAGAGCTGTCGGTATGTCTATTTCCATGCAGGGTTCGGGTATTTCAAATGTAGATACAGCCGGTGCTGAAATCAAGCTCAATGATGATGGCTTCTATACACTGAAGATTGGTGCAACGGATATGGGAACCGGATGTGATACATCTATGACCCAGATTGCGGCTGAAACGCTGCTGGCTGACATTGATCAGTTTATTGTTGCAGGTGTAGATACAGATATTTCACCTTTTGACCCAGGGTCTTATGCCTCCAGCACAACCTATGTGACAGGTATGGCTGTTTATAATGCAGCCTGTGACCTGAAGAACAAGATTATCACTGCCGGAGCGAAGATGATGTATCCGGAACGTTTTCTTGATGAGACAGACAAGGTGAATCCGAAAAAATTTTACTTTGACGGCAGCAGAGTGATGGAAGTGTCAACGGGCAAGACAATAGCCCTTCATGATATAGCCGTGCATTGTGCCGGCACAAGCGATGGTAATTATTTAAACGGCACAGGTTTTTATTCAAGTCCAGTGTCACCGCCGCCTTTGATGGCTGGTTTTGTTGAGATTGAACTGGACAAAGAAACAGGTAAGTTTGACATTGTAGATTATGTGGGTGTTGTTGACTGCGGTACGATCATCAACAGCAATATTGTCCGCGGACAGACAGAGGGCGGTATCTGTCAGGGTATCGGTCTGGCCATGTATGAGGACGTTCAGTATGATGCCAAAGGTCGTATGATGACAGATTCCTTTATGCAGTATAAGATCCCGAATCGTGTGGATGTGAAGAAGATCCGTGTTGAATTTGAATCCAGTTATGAACCAACAGGACCTTACGGAGCAAAGTCCATCGGTGAAATTGTTATCAATACACCGGGACCGGCCATTGCAGAAGCTGTTTATAATGCCTGCGGTGTACGTGTCACATCATTGCCGATCACACCTGAAAAGGTCAAGATGGGTATGATGAAGAACGAACTGGAGAAACGGAAATAATGAAAGAGTATCGGATTCATGTTGAAGAATTGCTGGATCCGCTGTATAGGCATGGCTGCAGGGTGTTTTCAGTCGTCGGTTCCGGCGGCAAAACAACATTGATCCGTCAGGCGGCCATGCATTATGCCAGATTATATCAAGTGGGAGTTGCTGCTTCAACAAAAATGTGTCTTCCGGATGGGCAGTGGGAATATCAAGGCTGTCCTCCGGCTGTTGTGTCGTCTGACGGGCAGGGAGATGCGAAGAGGCAGGCGGCTCCTATTTGTTTTTATACGGAACATATTCTGCCGTCAGGCAAAATCTGGGATCTGGGCGAGCAGATGTTAGGGCAGGCACTGGAAGAAAGTGATCTGCTTTTGATAGAATCAGACGGATCCAACCGAAAGCCCTTAAAGGGCTGGAGAGAAGATGAACCGGTCATTATTCCGGCAACAGAAGCCACCATTGGTATTTTGCCGATGCATTGTCTGGGAGAGATCCTTGATGTGACAAAGGTGCATCGCATGGAGAAATTTACTGCAATAACAGGGTTAGAACCCGGTGATGTGATGACAGAGAAAGCCTACTTGCAGCTGATTATAGCGGAAAATGGCCTTTTTGGGCATAGTCTTGGCAGCAGATGGCTGGTACTTAATCGAGTAAATGATTCGCAGCTTTATCAGTCTGCAAAGAAGATTGCCGAAGCTGCTGTGACATCAGGTGTCATAGACGGATGGATTGCGGGGTGTTTGGAGAATGAATAATCCGACAGCGGGGATAACGGCTGTAATATTGGCATCCGGTTTTTCAAAAAGAATGGGGTGCAATAAGTTATTGCTGCCTGTGGAAGGCAAAGCGATGATCGCACATGTTTTTGATGCGGTCAGACAGGTGGGATTTGAGCAGACGGTTGTTGTGACGGGATTTGACAGCATTGCACAGCTGGCAGTTGGAAATGGCTTTCAGGCGGTGGATAATGACAGCCCTGAGATAGGACAAAGCCATTCGGTTGTGTTGGGGGTACAGAAAACGTCACAATCGGCAGGATGGATGTTTTTTAATGGCGATATGCCCTGGCTGAAATCGGATACCATTGGAAAATTGCTGGAATATGCGGATGCAGCACATATTGTGGTGCCAAGGTATGGCAGCCGTCCGGGGCAGCCGGTTTATTTCCCGGCTGCTTTTAAAGCAGAATTACTGGGTTTGACAGGAGACCATGGCGGACGGACCATCATACGCAATCATCCGGATCGAGTCTGCTATGTGCCCATTGACAATATCAGACAGGGCGTGGATGTTGATACGCCTGAGGGTTATGAGAAGGTAAAAGGGGGAGATTGGGTTGAATAAGACGATTATTATCAGAGGCGGCGGAGACCTGGCAACAGGAACCATCAGCTGTCTGCATCAGTGCGGGTATCAGGTACTGGTTCTTGAAATCGCAAAACCGACGGCTATTCGGAGAAGTGTTGCTTTTTCTGAGGCTATGTATGATGGGGAGACAGAGGTTGAGGGGATCAAAGCCAGAAAAATTACGCAGTTTTCAGAGGCAGAGGCCTGTTGGCAGGATGGGGTTATCCCGATTATCTGTGATGAAAAAGCAGAAGCAGTCAAAGCAGTACCACATTTTGCTTTTGTGGATGCGGCTATTGCTAAGAGAAATCTCGGAACCACCATCGATATGGCGGATTATGTCATTGGACTGGGGCCGGGATTTACTGCCGGCGTGGATGTGGATGTGGTCATTGAGACAAAGAGAGGACATCGTCTCGGACGTATTATCCGGGAGGGTCAGGCCATTGCCAATACAGGTATCCCGGGTATTATCGGCGGTTATGGCAAAGAGCGTGTCATTCATTCCGAGAATGCAGGTGTTTTCCATGGTATTGCCCATATCGGAGATCTGGTGAAAAAGGGCGATCTCATCGCGAAGGTTGATGATGCACCGGTGTATGCGACACTGGATGGTGTACTCAGAGGTATTCTAAGAGATGGCTTACTGGTACCGGAGCATTTTAAGATTGCGGATATTGATCCACGTTTATCAGAAAGAGAGAATTGCTTTACTATTTCAGATAAAGCAAGCGCCATTGCAGGCGGTGTTCTGCGGGCCATTTGTATCTATGAAAACGGGCTTCGCAGCGGAGAAGGGAGAAAATAATTATGAAATGCATACCTGTTCAAGAGGCAGTGGGATCTATTTTGTGTCATGATATTACCCAGATTCTGCCTGGAGAATTTAAGGGACGTCGTTTTAAGAAGGGACATATCATTCAGGAAGAGGATATTCCGGTGCTTTTGTCCCTTGGTAAGGATAATATTTATGTCTGGGAAAATCTGCCGGGGATGGTCCATGAAAATGATGCGGCTACTTTTTTGAAAGATATTACCATGGGAGACGGTCTGACTTTTGGAGAAATCAAGGAAGGCAAGATTACTTTTACAGCAGCCCATGACGGCCTTCTGAAGGTGGATGCAGACCGGTTATTCCAGCTTAATATGCTGGGAGAGATTTCATTTGCCAGTCTTCACAATAATCTGCCAGTGAAAAAGGGTGAAGCTGTTGCCGGAACCCGTGTCATTCCGCTGGTCATTGATCAGAAGAAACTGGATGAGGCCAAAAAACTTCTGGATGGCCATAAGATTATTGAAGTGAAGCCAATGAAGTCTTTTAATATCGGTATTGTGACAACGGGCAGTGAAGTTTATTATCATCGTATTAAAGATAAATTCGGCCCAATCCTCAGAGGCAAAATGGAAGGCTATCATTGTACGGTTGCCGGTCAGACCTTTGTGCCGGATAATAAAGAGATGATTGAACAGGCCATCAAAGACTGGTTGGATAAGGGTGCTGATATGGTCTTCTGTACAGGCGGTATGTCTGTGGATCCTGATGATCTGACACCATCGGCCATTCGCGATACGGGATGTGAAATCATTACTTATGGTACGCCGGTGCTTCCGGGAGCTATGTTCCTTTTGTCCTATTATGCAGACGGCAGACCGGTACTGGGACTTCCAGGATGCGTCATGCATTCCAAAGTAACTGTATTTGATCTGATCTTTCCGAGAATCCTGGCGGGAGAGAAGATCACAATGGCAGATATTGCGGCCTTTGGACATGGCGGTCTGTGCAGCAACTGTGCGGAATGTCATTATCCAAACTGCCATTTTGGCAAATAGGGGGCGAAACATCGGTAGTTCTTGGTGGACATAAAAAATATCAGTTTCAGAGCAGGTGCTTCCATTTCGGCCGGTACTTAGGTGCTGTCCTTTAGCACCTTACGTACCGCTGCCAGAAATGGGCAGTGCAAACGTGCCTGCTCTGAAACTGATATTTTTTATGTCCATTCGAGGCTATTGACGTTTCGCATAGATGTTATATGCAGCTCCTGCTTTTGAATGGCTGTTTTTATGTTCTATCAGAAGAATTATTGATGTTTCGCATTGAGATAGGCGAGCAAATGATGAGTTCGGAGAACGACATTCCTGTAAATATAATTCAGTTAGTAATGCAAATAACGCCTGAACAAAGACTATGGTAGTCTGCTGTTCAGGCGTTTGTACACTATAAGTAAATATAAAACTTTCAGAGAATGTTATAAGTCGGCTTCTGTGAATTCAATGAGTCCGCGTCCGAGTTTGGATACTCTGGCGAGGGAGCGCACTTCGTAGCCGTTGTCTTCAAGACGCTTACGACCGCGCTGGAAAGCCTTCTCGATGAGGATGGCAATTCCTGCGATGCGGGCACCGCCCATTTCAACAAGGCGTGTTGCACCGGTGGCAGCTTCGCCATTAGCCAGGAAGTCATCGATAACAAGAACAACATCATCCGGCTGAATATAATTCTGAGATAATGTCAGTTCATAGCTGGTTCCCTTTGTGAAGGAAGTGATATTGGTCTGGAATACATCGCCTGTCAGTATCTTGGATGTCTGCTTCTTCAGGATCACCATTGGTACACCAAGTTCCATGGCTGTGTAAACAGCCGGTGCAATACCGGAACTCTCAATCGTAAATACTTTGGTAACGCCTTTATCCTTGTAATAAGAAGCAAGTGTCTTGCCAATTTCACTCATCAAAACAGGATCAACCTGATGATTGATGAAGCCATCTACTTTAAGAACGGTTTCGCTGAGAGCCTTACCCTCGGATCGTATCTTTTCCTCTAATAGTTTCATTATTTTATACCTCACAACTCTTTTATGACATTATAGCACATAAAATTCGTCAATTAAAGTCAATTTGTCACTAAAAAAAAGATATTTTCGCTCTATTTCATTCACATATTGATCATAAAATTTTATTTCAGTAAGTCTGCAATACAGATTTTGAAATCGCTGTAAATGGTGACAGGGATGATTTCGTCAAAAGCGTATTGAACGGAATTTTCTTCTCCTTCAAATGAATAGGTCTGAATGGTATCTTTCAGTGGATTAACAATCCAGTATTCACGAACACCGGCAGTACGGTATTTGAGCAATTTGGTAAGATAATCAAGGTGCTGACTGCTTGGAGAAACAATCTCAATAATCCAATCCGGAGCTCCATTGCAGCCTTTATCATCCAATTTGTCGGGATCACAAATCACAGACACATCCGGTTCGACATAGTTTTTATTATCTTTATTTAAAAATACGGCAAATGGTGCGGCATAAACTTCACAATTTCCATGATGCTCAGAAATATAGTGATTGATGCAGCTGACTAACTGGGTAGAGATTTTCTGATGGATTCGGCTGGGCGGCGCCATATCGTAAATTTGTCCGTCAATGAGTTCAGCTCTTTGGCCATCGGGAAGTGCATAAATATCTTCAATTGTATAAGCGTTATGTTTTGGTAATGGCATATGATTTCCCCTTTCAATAGATTTTTACTCTGAAAATATTATAACATAGTCAGAATATATAAATCTATAGGGTATTCAGAGTATCGCTGGTTTTGAATCAGGTTTGTTTGCAAAAGCGACTGGCGGATATAAAAAGTGCCAGAGTAAAAATCAATACGGCGCAAGGGATAAAGGGAAAAAGCTGTAAGGCGGTACCTGCAGTGCCCTCTGTGGTGAATGCATGCAGAGAAAGAGAAACAAGATAGCCGCTGTAACAGTAGGGGTAAAGAAACCATACCGGGGAGGCACCTGCCAGAAGGCCGGGGATCACAAGCAGAAGATTCAGCCCCACGGAGAATAAGGTTTTTTCGAACAAAACTGTCAGCATCCACATAACAGCCAGGCTTGGGAGCATGGTTAGAAATAATCCGACGCACCATTTCAGAAGGTAGGAAATCGGCAGGGCTTCTGTGATGTCAAAGGTCGATACGGCAATATAGCCTGCAATGACAAAAACGGCCAGGAATACAAAGATTTCCATGAACAAATAGAAAATCAATATGCAGAATTTGGCCAGTGACAGAGCCTGGCGGTTGACAGGAAGTGACATCATTTTGAGCAGCCCGTTGTGATTGGTTTCCTGACTCGCAATCATGACGCAGACAACGATCATGCTGAAAGGCAGCAGGTAGTAGGCGTAGAGCAAAGCGCTCTGAATAAACATGGTAGGCCATGCGTTGGTGTATTCCGGAGTGAAATACGCACTAAGATTGGCAATACCGGAGCTGACTACCAGGATCGGGGCAATAAAAATCAATGGGATTATTTTGGAACGTCTGTATTTCATCAGTTCTATTTTAAGCAATTCAGAAAAACGCATTTTACAACCTCCTATTCATAATGGGTATGGGCGGACATCCATAAGCCTGCCAATAGAAACAGCAGTGTTTCAATGATGGCGATCACCATCACAGATACATCCGGTTCGGCAGACATAGAAACAGCGGGTTTTAATATCACCACGAAAGGGTCTGTAAGAAACAGGCTGATTTTTGATGTTCCAAGGGCCATGCCGCTTAAGAATCCTGCAACACCTATACCAAGCGGTACCCACATATTTTCAAAGCGGGAGGCGATGAAGAGCATGAAGGATAAGGCAGGCATTGCGGTGATTAAGGAATAAAGGGCAAAGATAATCAGGGTGTACAGCTCAAATGTGCCTTCTGGCAAAGATATAATGCCGATTTGAGTCAGCGCCAGATTTTGAAGTGCTGCGGCAACGGAAAGCAGGATGGTCAGAATCAAAAATTTGCACAGGTACATGTCAGGAACATGTATAGGCAGCACATACATTTTTTTTACGGCGTTTCCTTTGAATTCTATGTTGTAGATCATACAGGCGGCAACGATGATGCCAAACAGATTCAGCGTCATGATCATACCGTAAAGCTGCGTCAGCAAAATGGTCATAGGTGCCAGGGGTAGACTTAACAGGGTATCTTTTCGGACAATGAAATTGAGTAAAGCATATGCACCGCCTAAAAGACCCAGGGCGGGCATAAGAAAAATGATACCGGTTCTTTTTTCTTTTTTAAGTTCGATGATCAGTGTTTTCATAGCTTTGCCCTCTGCTTTCTGCTTAGATTGTCCTGCTCGATCATGGCCAGGAATATGTCTTCAAGATAATCTGCCGAGAAGCCGCGCTGCAGGGCATAATGTCGAAGTTCGTCCAATTCGCCTTCGAATAACAGCCGTCCGTGGTTGAGAATACCGATATCATCTGCCATTAATTCAATTTCCGACAACATATGGGAGGAAATAAGAACGGTACAGTCATAAAGTGCAGGCAGAGATTTTATCAGATTGCGGATTTCATGAATGCCGGAAGGGTCAAGGCCGTTGGTGGGTTCATCCAGAATCAGAATGGGCGGACGGCCAAGAAGTGCTTCTGCAAGGCCTAATCGCTGCTTCATGCCAAGGGAATATTTTTTTGCAAGGCGGTTTTCAAACTCTGTCAGTCCCACAAGGGCCAATGCGTCATCCACCGCATGTTTCGGTAAATCCAGAATACGGCGGATAATGTCAAGATTTTCCCGGCCGGTCAGATTGGCATAGAAGGAGGGCGCTTCGATCAATGAACCGATTCCTTTTAAAATTTCAAGACGGTCATCGGGAAAATGTTTGCCGTTGATGGTGAAACTGCCCTTTGTGGGGGCGGTCAGCCCAAGCAGCATTTTCATGGTGGTGGATTTACCGGCGCCGTTGGGACCGAGAAAACCATAGATTCTTCCTTTTTGGATGTGCAGGGAGACATCGTTGACAGCTGTAAAGGATTTGTACTTTTTGGTTAAATGGCAGGTTGTGATCATATTGTTCATATCTGTGACTCCTTTCTTTTTTTTAGCATACCGGATCTGCCTTGCATCAGCATTGCCGCAGCCTTACATTTGCCTTACATTTTGGCGGCAAGCAAAAAATCCCGGAATTCTATGATAAAATGTAACTGTTCAGAGCCAAGCAAAATTTCAAAAAACAGGTATAAAATGCTTGCATTTTTAAGACTGTTTTTGAAATTTTATTTGGCGGATACGCCACACCGACGAAATGCGTAGCATTTTGGAGGTTAGCTCTGAACAGTTACGTTAAAATAAGAAAAAAAGGAAAAGGGAGAATAGGAATATGAGTGATAATTACCTTTTGCATAAACGAATTCTGGTTGTTGATGATGAGCAGGCGCTTTTGGATATGATTTGTTCTATTCTGCAAGCGTATGGATTTCAAAATACAACAACTGCGAAAAGTGTCAGGGAAGCATTGATGGAGGCAGAAAAGTGTCCGCCGGAACTGGCGATATTGGATGTGATGCTTCCTGATGGGAATGGGTTTGATCTGATGACACAGTTAAAGAAAAAAGGAGATTATCCGGTTTTATTTTTGACAGCCAGGGGAGAAGATGAGGACAAGTTTCGAGGTTTCGGTCTGGGAGCCGATGATTATATGGTCAAACCGTTTTTGCCCAAAGAATTGCTATTTCGTATCATGGCCATTTTGAGAAGATGTTATAAAGATGAAAATCCTCTGGTGCAGTTGCAAAACAGTCAGATTGATTTTGCCCGGGCGGAAGTGATTAAAAGTGGTATGCATATTCCTTTGACTGCAAAGGAACATAGGTTGCTGTGGGCATTGTACCGCAATGCAGGCTGCATTGTTACAATTGATGCTTTGTGTGAGGCTGTATGGGGTGATAATCCTTTTGGCTATGAAAATTCTTTAATGGCACATATACGCCGTATCAGAGAAAAAATAGAACAAAATCCGTCACAGCCTGTTTCGCTGGTGACCATTAAAGGATTGGGCTATAAACTCAATGTGGAGGGCAGATAACATGAAAAGTGCTGCGAAACTGATACGGCGTTTTGTGAGCATTCTGCTTTTGAGTGCAGTACTGCTTGTTATCATTAATGTGGCTGTCTATGCGGTATTGGTGTCAGAAAAAGCGCCCACGGAAACAACCTCTCCGTATGATATCGCAGAAAAAGCCGGGGAGGCATTGCAGGTCTTGCCGGATGGCACATACTGTCTTTCGGAAGAGGTATCTTCTGAATTAGAAGAAAAAAATATATGGGCGATTTTTATCGGCAATGATACCTTGCAGACCGAATGGAAAAGTCATAATGTACCCGAGATGATTCCGAATCATTACAGTTTATCTGACATTGCAGCTTTAAGTGTTGGCTATCTCAAGGGGTATCCCACCTATGTGGGGAACAATGAAAACGGGATTGTGGTATTGGGATTCTCAAAGGACAGCTTTTGGAAGCACATGAGAGCCAGTTGGGATTACAGTCTGATTCGTGATTTGCCGTATATATTTTTGAAAATACTTGTGATTAATCTGGTACTGATACTTGCCATTTATATGTTGGTGAATGGTAAGCTTTTGAAGTCGGTCCAACCTATGATCAAAGGTATTCAGAATTTATCAGCTGGTGAGCCTGTGCATATTCCGGAGACAGGGGTGCTTTCAGAAATCTGCACGAATATTAATCGTGCTTCGGATATTTTGCAAAAGCAGCAGGAGCAGCTGAGAAAAAAAGAAAGGGCAAGGGCCAACTGGATTGCCGGTGTTTCCCATGACATCCGGACGCCGTTGTCTGTGGTGATGGGGTATGCCGGACAGCTGGAAAATTCACATCATCTTTCAGAGGATGAACGTAAAAAAGCTGCTGCGATTGTGAAGCAGAGCGCACGGATAAAAAATCTCATCAATGATCTGAATCTTGCCTCAAAACTGGAATATCATATGCAGCCGTTAATGAAAAAGCGGGAGAATGCCGTTGCCATCGTCCGTCAGGTGGTGGTGGATTTTATGAATATGGCCGTGGATGACAGATTTCTTATTGAATGGAAAACGGATGCTGCATTGCAGGTATGTGAAATAGAGGCGGACAGGGAATTGCTGAAACGTGCCGTTGTCAATTTGCTGCAAAACAGCATGGTCCATAATGAGAACGGGTGTCAAATCGATGTGTCTGTTGAGGCAAAAGACGGCAGCTGCATGATTTGCGTGGATGATAACGGAGAGGGTGTTTCTGATGAACAGATTGAAAAGCTTAACCATGTGCCTCATTACATGGTCTGTGACACGAATGTGGATGGACAACAGCACGGATTGGGACTTTTGATCGTTAGGCAGATCATAGAGGGACATGGCGGAGCAATGACAATCTCCCGCGGAACCTACGGAGGCTTTCATGTGACACTGATAATTCCATGTGAAAAAATCACACATTTATCATAAATCTCTGGTATACTATAAATACAATATGAAAATGGAGAAGAATACCCAAGCGGAATGTGAGGTAGAGTATATATGGAAAGTTTGAAGATTTTAGTGGTAGATGATGAGAGCAGAATGAGGAAGCTTGTGAAGGACTTTTTGACGAAGAAAGGATTTACTGTTATTGAGGCCGGAGACGGCGAGGAAGCGGTGGACAAGTTCTTTGAAGTGAAGGATATTGCACTGATCATTCTGGATGTGATGATGCCAAAGATGGATGGCTGGCAGGTATGCCGTGAGATCAGACAGTACTCCAAGGTTCCGATTATTATGCTGACAGCTAAAAGTGATGAGAAGGATGAGCTGCAGGGCTTTGATCTCGGCGTGGATGAGTATATTACGAAACCCTTCAGTCCGAAGATCCTTGTGGCGAGAGTCGAGGCCATCCTTCGGAGAAGCAATGTGCTGGCGGCAGATGATACCATGGAAGCCGGCGGTATTGAACTGAATAAGGCTGCCCATGAAGTACTGATTGATGGCAAGTCTGTAGAACTCAGCTATAAGGAATTTGAATTGTTGGCTTATTTCATGTCCAATCAGGGTGTGGCCTTGTCCAGAGAGCGTATTCTGAACAATGTATGGAATTATGATTATTTTGGTGATGCCAGAACCATTGATACCCATGTGAAGAAGCTCAGAAGCAAGCTGGGAGCTAAGGGCGAGTATATTAAGACAATCTGGGGTATGGGCTATAAATTCGAAGTCGATCAGTAAGAGGCGGTAGTATGTTTCGAAAAAAATCATTAAAGGTCAAATTATCGTTGATCCTCATCGGAATGGTATTGCTGATATCTGTTTCGTCTGTGCTGCTCAGTAATATTTTTCTGAAGAGGTTTTATCTGTCCAAGAAGAATCAGACGCTGATTTCTACATTTGAGAAGATTGACGATATGTATGCGGCGGAGCTGCAGGGGAAGACGACAGAATCCGGGGAAAGCAGCAGTACAGATGAGAGTTTGGGAAGCTATGCTATACCAGACAGCGGTATTTCCGATGAACTTTATCTGCAGTTGGACAAACTGAGCCAGACAAGAAATCTGTCGGTTATTATTTACAGGGATATGAGCAGTCCGATTTTTGATTATATGCTCAAGAGCAATACGAAACTGCTTTTATATTCATCTCTGGGCATGAATCAGAACAGCAAGGTTGAGAGCAGTAATATTTACAGCGATTATATCAATGCGGACAAGTCCGGTGATGCAGCCTCGGTTAAGACGGATAGCTATGAGATTGAGAAAGTCAATGTCAAGCGTCTGGGTGCATCGTATATCTATCTTGCCGGTACATTTAAGAATGGAGATCATATTTTGATCCGTGCCTCTTTCTCAAGCATTACAGAAAGTGCAGCACTGTCGAATCAGTTTTTCCTATATATTTCCCTGGTTGCCGCGCTTATCGGGTTTGTGGTGATGTATTTTGTCAGCAATCGCTTTCTGGGTCCGATCACTGTGCTGACGAATATTGCAAAGCGAATGTCTGAACTGGATTTTACGGCCAAATACGAAGTGAAGACAGAGGATGAAGTCGGTGTTCTCGGAAATAGCATGAATATGTTGTCTGAGACGCTGGAACAGGCACTGGCAGAATTGAAAGAGGCCAATACGGAGCTGAAGAAGGATCTTGAGAAGAAGGAACAGATCGATGCCATGCGTAAAGAGTTCCTGTCCAATGTATCCCATGAGCTGAAGACGCCGATCGCTTTGATCCAGGGATATGCAGAGGGCCTGATGGACAACATCAATGACGATGAGGAGAGTAAAGAGTTTTACTGTGAAGTCATTGTGGATGAAGCCCGCAAGATGAATCAGATGGTGAAAAAGATCATGGATCTGAATCAGCTGGAGTTTGGCTACAATACAGTGACTATGGAACATTTTGATATCATTGCCATGATCCGTGCAGTGATCGCCAAGTCAGATATTTTATTGAAGCAAAAAGAGATCAATCTTGCCTTTGATGAGGATGCGCCAATCTACGTATGGAGTGATGCGTATATGTCAGAAGAGGTATTTACGAATTATCTGACCAATGCCATCAACCATGCAGATGGGGAGAAACGCATTGATATTCAGCTTGAGAAGAAGGAAAAGACGGTTAAGATTACGGTTCACAATACCGGTGAGCAGATACCGGAGGAAGATCTGTCAAAACTCTGGGATAAATTCTACAAGGTGGATAAAGCGAGAACAAGGGAGTACGGCGGCAGCGGTGTCGGCCTTTCCATTGTCAAGGCATCCATGGAGCAACTGGGACAGCCATACGGCGTTTACAACTGTGAGGACGGCGTTTCCTTCTGGTTTGAACTGGATTGCCAGGATGCGGCGGAGATGATCCAGGAACAGGCATAAGGGAGTTTTGGCGGAATGATGGATGTCAGAATCTTTATAAAGATCATAGAATTCTGATAATGATAAAGAGGCTTTTGCATCAATTGATCCAGAAGCCTCTTTGCTGTTTGTATGTAGAAATCGATTCGCAATAACGTGTTGGGTTATGCTGCCATTATTCATACAATTTGATATGACCTGAAAAGTCGCCGTTAATAGTATAGTAGCAGGCGTCATCTTCAGGTTTTGCATAAATATTTAAATCCTTGATGTCTTTGATCTTGTTGCCTTCTGCAACCCAGATCTCTTTGATCTTGGCGATCAAAGCCTTTTCTTCAACCTGTCTGCCATAAGATTCTACGTAAAATGCCGTTTTCATATAAATAGCCTCCTTACTTTACCTTATGAATAAAAACATACATATTTATCATATTACAAAACGTCTTAAAAAGCAAATGTAAATGTAACATAAATTTCCTTTGGATTTGAAGAAATACAGACAAATATAACTAAATTGCAGATAATTTGATAAAATATCTGGCACAGATGGTGGTGATGTGGTAAAATCGAAGAAACATTAACTGTTGCGTGCTAACGTAAGAAAGTATAGCAGCCTGAAAAAGGATTTTGTTTGCTATACCTTTGGAAGCGAGTTTTGAAATAAATGGAGGATAACCTATGATAGCGATCATCGACTATGATGCGGGCAATATGAAGAGTGTGGAGAAAGCTTTTCAGTATTTAAATGAAGATGCAGTCATTACAAGAGACAGGAAAGCGATTTTGGAGGCTGACCGGGTGGTACTTCCGGGCGTAGGTGCCTTCGGTGATGCTATGGAGCGGCTTCACAGCTATGACCTTGTGGAGACCATTCAGGATGCTGTGAAGTCAGGAAAGCCGTTTCTCGGTATCTGTCTCGGATTGCAGCTGTTGTTTGACAGCAGTGAAGAGACGCCGGGGGTAAAGGGACTGGGTCTGCTTCCGGGGGAAATCCTTCGTATACCGGCGGCAGAAGGGCTGAAGATTCCGCATATGGGCTGGAATTCTATTGATATTAAGGAAGACAGCAGGCTTTTTGAAGGAATAGACCGTCAGTCGTATATGTATTTTGTACATTCTTATTATCTGAAAGCAAGGAATCCTGAAGATGTGGCGGCAACAACCTGGTACAGTACGGATATCCATGCTGCTGTGGAACATGATAATATTTTTGCCTGTCAGTTCCATCCGGAGAAGAGCAGTGAACTGGGTCTTAGAATTTTGAAGAATTTTGCTGATTTACGGTTGTAGGACGGAGGAAAGATATGTTTACAAAGAGAATTATTCCATGTCTGGATGTCAATAACGGACGTGTTGTCAAAGGTGTGAATTTTGTGAATCTGAAGGATGCCGGTGATCCGGTGGAGATTGCGGCAGCTTATGATCAGGCCGGTGCGGATGAAGTTGTCTTTCTGGATATCACAGCTTCCAGTGATGGAAGAAATACAGTGGTGGATCTTGTGCGCAGAGTGGCAGAAAAGGTGTTTATTCCTTTTACTGTCGGCGGCGGTATCCGTACAGTAGATGATTTCCGCGCGGTTTTGCGGGAAGGTGCAGATAAGGTTTCTGTTAATTCAGCGGCCATTGACCGTCCGGAGCTGATCCATGAGGCGGCGGAGAAGTTCGGCAGCCAGTGTGTGGTAGTGGCCATTGATGCCAAGAAAAGAACCAACGGCGAAGGCTGGACAATTTATAAACATGGCGGTAGAATAGATACAGGTATTGATGCTGTTGAATGGGCGAAGAGAGTCTGTGATCTCGGTGCAGGTGAAATCCTTCTCACCAGTATGGACTGCGATGGCACAAAGGCCGGATATGATATTGAACTGACAAGGGCTGTAGCAGAAGCGGTTTCAGTTCCTGTCATTGCTTCCGGTGGTGCAGGTACAATGGCGCATTTTTATGATGCGTTGACGGAGGGAAAGGCAGATGCTGCACTGGCGGCTTCACTGTTTCATTACAAAGAGCTTGAAATCCGGGATTTGAAAGAATATCTTGCCTCCCGTTCAGTCAGTGTCCGATTATAAACAGTTACTATTATTTTATGAATGGGGGAACTTTGCATGGGAGCAATCGCCAATGACTGGCTGGAACCGTTGAAACCGGAATTTGCCAAGCCTTATTATGCGCAATTATATAAGAAAGTGAAAGAGGAATACACGACACATCAGATTTTCCCGCCCTCGGATATGATTTTTCATGCTTTTGAGGTGACACCTTTAGAGGATGTCAAGGTGGTTATTCTGGGGCAGGATCCTTATCACGGGGATGGACAGGCGCATGGACTGTGTTTTTCTGTTCAGCCTCAGGTGGCGATCCCGCCGTCTCTGGAAAACATCTACAAGGAACTGCAGGATGATCTCGGATGCTATATTCCAAATAACGGCTATCTTGAGAAATGGGCGAAACAGGGTGTGCTGCTCTTGAATACAGTTTTGACTGTTCGTGCTCATCAGGCGAATTCCCATAGAGGAATCGGTTGGGAACAGTTCACAGATGCAGCTATTAAGATATTGAATCAGCAGGACAGACCGATCGTGTTTATTCTCTGGGGGCGTCCGGCACAGCAGAAGAAAGCCATGCTGAACAATCCGCATCATCTGATACTGGAAGCACCGCATCCAAGCCCTCTTTCGGCTTACAGAGGATTTTTCGGCAGCAAACCATTCAGTCAGACAAACAGGTTTCTGGAGGAGCATGGTGTAGCACCTATTGATTGGCAAATTGAAAATATATAACTGTTCAGAGCCAAGCACAATTTCATATAACTGACATAAAATGTTTGCATTTTTAAGGCAGTTTATGAAATTGTATTTGGCGGATACGCCATACTGACAAAATGCGAAGCATTTTGGAAGTTGGCTTTGAACAGTTGTTTTATAGAAAAACAGCAGTTGTTTTTTGGCAATTCACGTTATACAATTCATTCGCTAAATGTTTATTGGATGAATTGTATAATGTTGTAAATGTGAATTGATTCAAGAGACAGGCTGTTTTTCTTTTATATAAAAATAGTTGTCGAATTATGAAACTGTATAATAGTATGTGTAAGAAGTCGTCGATTTCAGTATGGCAATGAGCTATAAAAGAACAACAGCGCTTTCCTGTGGTGCAAGTATAATATCCTGACCAATTTCTGTGTGGTTCATGTTAGATAAAAGGAGCTTCTTTGGTTCGGCTGACAGATGAAGCGCTTCTTTCTTTTCGCCGAAGTTTCCAAGAACAAGAATACGTTTGTCGTCCTTTTCGCGGCAGTAAGCCATCAGCATCTCTTTTTCCAGAAATACAGGAATAGTTTTTCCGTAGGTAAAAATATCTTTGTATGTATCGGATTTACGCAGTGCAATCAGTTTTTTATAGTAGTTTAAAACAGAGTCGGTGTCTTTCTCCTGGGCTGCCACATTGACATCCGGGTAGTTGTCATTTAAGCGGAGCCATGGTATTCCTGTTGTAAACCCTGCATTGGAAGAAGTGTTCCACTGCATTGGGGTTCTGGCGTTATCACGGCTGAGTCTGCCGATTTTATCTAAGGCATCTTTTTCTGATAAACCGGCTTTCAGAGCCAGATGATATTGATCAACGGTATTGAGATCGTCAAATTCATCAACACTTTGCCAATTTGTGTTGGTCATGCCGATTTCCTGCCCCTGGAAAATAAATGGCAGACCGCGAAGCAGCAGACTCATAGTGCCGAGCATTTTAGTGCCGCAGGAATTACGGGCATAAACCGGAAGATATCGAGAAGCACCCCGGGGCTCGTCATGATTCTCGATAATATTGGATTCGAAACCACAGCCATAAGCTTGATCCTGGGCATGAAAAATAGCTTTTTTCCATGCAGGGAAAGCAACGTCAGGGGCATCATACCAACCGTGTTCACCGGCGGAGAGAAGTTCCGTACTGAAGTCGAAAATAGTTGAAAAATAACCATTTTCTCCGATAAAATCAGACAGATCATCATCAGTAATATTAAAAACTTCACCCACAGTAAAAGCACCATGCTTATCAAAGGTTTCACGTTTTAATTCGCCGAGCATTTCAGAGACCCCGTCTTTTGTACCAAGGGTTTTGGTACAGAAAGCAAGACCGTCCAGGCCGTCCGGCTCAAGCATTGGAAAATCAAGATTCTTTTTGATATTGATAATAGCATCAATTCGAAAGCCGGCCAGTCCTTTGTCCAGCCACCAGTTGACCATTTTGTAAATCTCCTGTCGAACCTTTGGATTCTCCCAGTTGAGGTCAGGCTGTTCTTTGGCAAACATATGAAGGTAGTATTTGTTAGTGCCCGGAATCGGTTCCCAGATATTGCCGCCGAAATAAGAGCGGGCATTGTTGATGGGCTGTCCGTCTTTGCTCTCACGGATATAAAAATAATCGCCGTATTCACCCTCCGTGTCAGTCATGGCTTTTTTAAACCATTCGTGTTCACTGGAACAGTGATTGACAACCAGATCCATCAGCACATACATATTTCTTTTCTTCGTTTCTGCGATCAGTTCATCAAATTCCTCCATAGTACCGAACTGCTCACCAATGGCATAATAATCAGAAATATCATATCCCTGATCAACAAGGGGAGAGCGGTAGATAGGGGAAAGCCACAGAATATCTATACCAAGTTCTTTCAGATAATCCAGTTTCGAAATAATGCCACGCAGATCGCCAATGCCATCACCGTTGCTGTCCATAAAGCTCTTTGGGTAAATCTGATAAGCCACCTTGTCGTGCCACCATTGCTTCTTCATATCAAAACCTCCTAAAGGTAAAAATCAAAAATTTGTAAACATTCTATCATAAAACTCGTTGTATTGTAAGAAACTTGATCAAACAAATATATTGCTGCAAATGGAAAAATCCCAAGCCTTCAAATTGATACTCAGAGTGGAATAAAATTGCCACAAAAATATCGTGATAGGAGTGACCTATTATGAATATAGAAAAAATACAACACGTCAAAATAATTACGAGATGTATAACTTTCTGAAAGCGTTTGGCGATGAGCCTGTTTGCAGATAGTTATACAATCTGTAATGACTGGACGTGTTGTATTTTATCTTTTATGCGTCAAGTTTCTTATGTAAGTTTTTGTTGGCTGTTGCCAGCATCAGTTTGATTCGGTTGACCTGGTTGACTTCACTGGCACCCGGGTCATAATCAATGGCTACGATATTGGCTTCAGGATGCTGATGGCGCAGTTCCTTGATAACACCTTTGCCAACGATATGGTTTGGCAGGCAGCCGAATGGCTGTGTACAAACGATGTTCGGTGCACCGTTGTGGATCAGTTCCATCATTTCACCTGTCAGGAACCATCCTTCACCGGTCTGATTGCCGATGGAAACAATTGGTTCTGCGTATTTCGCCAGATCACGAATGTTGGCAGGCGGGTCAAAGCGTTTGCTGGCTTTTAATTCATCGCTGGCGGTCTTGCGGATGGCTTCAAGGAAAGCGATACCGGCATTGCCGAGAATCTGTCCCTTCTTGGATTTGCCAAGCTTCTCATACTTAAAATTCGAGTTGTAGAATGAGTAGAGAAGGAAGTCCAGAAGATCAGGCATGACAGCTTCAGCACCCTCGGATTCGAGAAGATCCACAAGATAGTTGTTGGCAGACGGTGAGAACTTAACAAGGATCTCACCTACAATACCGACTCTTGGCTTCTTGATGGTTTCATCCAGCGGAAGATTATCAAAGTCATGGATAATACCTTTGACGTTCTGTTTGAAACTGTTTTTGCCTTTGCCGATCATGGAATCCAGACAGATATTCTTCCATTTCTCATGGAGCGCATTGGCAGAACCTGGAACCTTTTCATAAGGACGTGTCGCATAAAGTACGCGCATGAAAAGATCACCGTAGACAATCGCCTGGAGGGCATTCTTTAACATTGGCAGTGTGTATTTGAATCCAGGATTCTTCTCGATACCCTGCGCACTGATGGAGACAACCGGAATCTGTGACATACCGGCATTGCCAAGGGCACGGCGGATAAACCCAACATAGTTGGTTGCACGGCAGCCGCCACCGGTCTGGGTCATGGCGATAGCTACATGATTTAAGTCATATTTGCCGGAGAGCAGTGCCTTCATAATCTGGCCGACAACGCAGATGGATGGGTAGCAGGCATCATTGTTGACGTATTTCAAACCGGTATTGATGGCTTCTTTATCGCAGTCAGGCAGCAGTTCGCAGTTCAGACCTTCATGGCGAAGAGCCGGGATCAGCAGATCGAAATGAATCGGTGACATATTCGGAACAAGAATGGTGTAGTTGTCTGCACGCATTTCTTTTGTGAACAGCTGACGATGATGGGCACTGCTTTCAATATGACCGTGGATACCATGCTGCTCACGCAGACGGATAGCTGCAATCAGAGAACGGATACGGATACGGGCAGCACCGAGGTTGCTGACTTCATCAATCTTCAGACATGTATACAGGCGTCCGGAACCGTTTAAGATATCCTTCACCTGATCTGTTGTAACTGCATCCAGACCGCAGCCGAAGGAGTTCAGCTGAATCAGTTCCAGATCTTCGTGTTCTTTGACATATTCAGCGGCACAATAGAGTCTGGAATGATACATCCACTGATCGGAAACGATGAGCGGACGGTCCGGTTTGGCCAGATGGGAGATGGAATCCTCTGTCAGCACTGCAAAGCCATAAGAAGTGATCAGCTCAGGAATACCATGGTTGATCTCTTTATCAATATGGTAAGGACGTCCGGCAAGGACAATACCTTTCATATGGTGCTGCTTCATGTAAGCCAGGGTCATCTCACCGTGGCGCTGAACAGAAGTGTGGACAAGTTCAAGCTCTTTCCAGGACTTCTGGACGGCTTCTTTGATCTCACGAGGGTCAATACTGAAGCGTGCAGCAAACTCTTCAACAAGACGTTCTTCCAGATGACGTTCACTTTCAAAAGTCATGAAAGGATTCATAAACAGAATGGAAGGATCAGCCAGTTCTTCAACGTTATTCTTGATATTCTCAGCATAAGAAGTAACAATCGGGCAGTTGTAGTTGTTGGTGGCACCTTCTGTTTCCTTGCGCTCATAAGGAATACATGGATAGAAGATGAATTTCACATCATGCTGCAGCAGCCACATAATATGACCATGAACAAGCTTGGCCGGATAGCAGGCAGATTCACTCGGAATGGATTCAATACCAAGATTGTAGATTTCATGGGTAGATTCCGGTGAAAGCACAACAGAAAATCCGAGCTCAGTAAAGAAAGTATGCCAGAACGGATAGTTCTCATACATATTCAGAACTCTCGGAATACCGACGATGCCTCGTGGGGCAGTGGCCTTGTCTAATGGCTTGTAGTTAAAAATACGATTGTATTTGTATTCAAAAAGGTTCGGCACGTCGCTGTTTGTCTTAGCACGACCGAGGCCGACTTCACATCTGTTGCCGGAGATATAGCGTCTGTTGCCGGTGAATTTGTTCACTGTCAGACGGCAATGATTGGTGCATCCGCCGCAGCGAGTCATACTCGTTGTGTATTTCAGGTTGATGATGTCATCAAGAGAGAGCATTGTTGTTGCTTCGCCTGTATAACGGTCACGGGCAATCAGGGCAGCACCAAAAGCACCCATGATGCCGGCGATGTTCGGACGAACAGCCTTGCAGCCGGAAATCAGTTCAAAGCTTCTCAGTACGGCATCATTGTAGAAGGTACCGCCCTGTACAACGACTTTTTTACCCAGATCCTTCGGGTCTGTCAGTTTGATAACCTTCAGCAGCGCATTCTTGATAACGGAATAAGCCAGTCCGGCGGAGATATCGCCGACTTCGGCCCCTTCCTTCTGAGCCTGTTTGACATTGGAATTCATGAAAACAGTACATCTGGAACCAAGGTCAATCGGATGTTTGGCAAAAATGGCAATCTTTGCAAAGTCTTCCACAGAATAATTCAGAGAATGGGCGAATGTTTCGATGAAAGAGCCGCATCCTGAGGAACATGCTTCGTTCAGAAGCACATTATCAACGGTTTTATTGCGAATCTTGATACACTTCATATCCTGTCCGCCGATGTCGAGGATACAATCCACGTCCGGTTCAAAGAAAGCGGCAGCATAGTAATGAGCCACTGTCTCAACTTCGCCTTCATCCAGCATAAATGCAGACTTCATCAGTGCTTCGCCGTAACCTGTTGAGCATGAACGAACGATTTCGACATCTGCAGGGAGAATATTCTTAATCTCCTGGATGGAACGGATTGCTGTCTTTAATGGGCTGCCATTGTTGTTGCTGTAGAAGGAATAGAGCAGGGTGCCGTCTTCGCCGACAACAGCAACCTTTGTTGTTGTGGAACCGGCATCGATGCCAAGGAAACATTTGCCGTGGTAATCAGCAAGATTGCCTTCTGTTACAGTATGTACGGAATGCCATTTCTTAAAGGCATCGTATTCTTCCTGATTCTTAAAGAGCGGATCCATACGGGCGGTCTCTGCCTGAATCTTGATATCGGAAGAGAGCAGACGAATCAGCTCGTCAATGGAAGTGGTCACATCAGCCTTGTAGTTCATAGCGGCACCCATAGCTGCAAACAAATGGGAATTGGCTGGTGCAATGACTTCTTCGTCTGTCAGGTGAAGCGTGCGGATAAAAGCTGCCTTCAGCTCTGAAAGGAAGTGGAGCGGACCGCCAAGAAATGCCACATGACCGCGGATCGGTTTACCGCAGGCCAGACCGCTGATGGTCTGATTGACAACGGCCTGGAAAATGGAAGCAGATAAGTCTTCCTTGGAAGCACCGTCATTGATCAGAGGCTGGATATCTGTCTTGGCAAAAACGCCGCACCTGGCGGCAATCTGATAAATTGCTTTGTAATTCTTCGCATATTCATTTAATCCAGGGGCATCTGTCTCAAGAAGACTGGCCATCTGGTCGATAAAAGAACCTGTACCGCCGGCACAGATACCGTTCATACGCTGTTCCACATTGCCGTTTTCAAAATAAATGATCTTTGCATCTTCACCGCCAAGCTCAATGGCAACATCTGTCTTCGGCGCAAAATAGCCAAGGGCACTGGAAACGGAGATAACTTCCTGAACAAAAGGAACATGAATATATTTGGAGATGGACATACCGCCGGAACCGGTGATCATCGGATGAAGATCGCGGTCTCCAAGTTCCGCACGGGCTTTTGTCATCAGATCGAGCAGTGTCTCTCTGATATTGGCAAAATGTCTTTCGTAATCGGAAAAAAGGACGTTGTTGTCTGAATCCAAAATGGCTACCTTGACGGTAGTGGAGCCGACATCAATACCTAAAAATAAAGTTGCATCCATAAATAAAAGCTGATTCCGAAAGGGGAATCACTACCCTCCTTATGTAAATATATGAATAGACAAAATAGTCTATATAAAATAGGAAACTATGAATTGCGTGATAGCAAGTCCATCTTATTATACGACATGATGTTGTAAAAAACAACCGTCAACTTTTTTGAAAACCATTAAAAAAAGGTAAACATTTCTATAAAAAAGAAGAAAATTCTCTTTGCACATTTTAAAAATGAGCCGCATAGATTATAATAAAAAGGCAGGAATTAATGGCCATGAATTATTATGTCAGCGGTGAGAATGTTAATGGACGCCCCTGCAGAGGCGTTGTTCATGTGGTTAAAAAGGGAGATACCCTATACAAAATAAGTCGTGTTTATGATGTGAAAGTTGCGGATCTGATCTGGATGAATCCGGGGGTGCGTATCTATAATCTTCAGGTGGGTGACAAAATCTGTGTCCCGGTGAGCAGTTGGGAGATGCCGGATGCAGATCATGACAATGCTGAGACATTGCCGTATATTGTCCGGGCAGGAGAGACACTGGATGCAATCCTTCAGACCTTCAGATTGACTTATGAAGAACTTCAGAAGCTCAATGAGGACATTTCTCCGGCCTATGCCGAAGGAACAGTATTGAATATTCCTTCGAATCGGATTCTTCGTCGGAGACAGGAAGCACAGTAGTAGTGGCAGCAGCGGATGCATATTGTCCATCCGCTGCTGTGCAGTTGTATATTTTACACCGTATTGATTGACAAAAATTCATGGAAAATCTATAATTACAGCATAGCTTATAAGAATAAACGTAAAGGAGAGAATCTATTGGAGAAATTTTTAAATAAAATGGAGAGAAAATTCGGCCGCTATGCGATTCCCGGTCTGATGAAATACATCTGCGTTTTATACATTATCGGTTTATTTATCAACATTGCATCACCACAGGTTTACTATTATTATCTGAGCTTGAATCCCTATCGGATCCTGCACGGTGAAGTATGGCGACTTGTGACATTTCTGATCCAGTCACCGAATTCGAATGTGATCTTTTTTATTTTTACTTTGTATCTTTATTATATGCTTGGACAGACACTGGAGCGCGTTTGGGGGGCGTTTAGATTTAACCTGTATTATTTTGCAGGTGTTTTATTTACCATTATCGGTTCTTTTGCCGCCTATTTCATAACTGGACAGGTTTATCTCATGGATACCTATTATATTAATATGTCTCTGTTCCTGGCCTTTGCGTTTGTTTTTCCAGATATGGAGATGCTTTTGATGTTTTTGATCCCGATCAAGATCAAGTGGTTGGCTTATCTGGACATTGCATTGTTTGTGTATGAGATGGTCGTCGGCAACATCGGGACGAAGATTTCTATTGCCATGGCACTTCTCAATTTTGTAATCTTTTTCTTTGGCTTCATGAGAAAGAGAGTTTCACCGGCCCAGATGCATAGACGGGCGGCTTACAAGAAGGCGGTGAAGAAGATGCCGAGCAGACATCGCTGCGCGGTATGCGGAAGAACGGAGGAGACGAATCCGGAGCTGGAATTCCGCTTCTGTTCCAAGTGCAACGGCAACTATGAATATTGTCAGGACCACCTTTTTACCCATACCCATGTTCAGTAGAGGGGGATGCCCTTCAGCTATAAAAGATAAGCGGTTGTGTTTAATTATGATAAAAGTGGAAAGACTATCAATGATTAGCAGGAGTTAATGATGCGCTGGTATAACAAAATGTATTTGGGAAAATCCATTCAGGGAAAGAAAATGTATTATCAGTATGCGATTCAGCATACAAAACGGCTGACAGGCACCTATTGTCTGATGCCGGCTGCCTGTAAGGATGATCTGATAGATATATGTGGCAGCGACCTGCTTCGTGTATCGAAGCAGTATCCGAAGGATCAGCTGGTTATCGGACTTGCCGGCAGTTACAGGGAGGCCTGTCTGCTGGCGGGAGAGATTGTGCTTGATGTTCTGAAGAAGACAGGAAGCACAGATATCAGGGCATATTTAAGAGATTCCGGAGAGAATATCTGATCGAGTTCGACTGGAAGAAACAACTGAAGCGGTCGATTGGATAATAAAGTGAATAAAGAATCTCAGTATGAAAAAGGGGTGTAGAAGTGCTGTTATTACATATACTGCTTTTCCTTCTGAAACTGATCGGCATTGTACTGCTTGTCATTCTTGGTCTGATTGTGCTGATATTGGCCATCATCCTTTTGACACCGATTCGATATCGAATCGGTGCTTCGAAGTATCAGACAATACAGGCGGAAGGAAAGGTTACGTGGCTCTTTCGTCTGATTGAGATGGTCTTTAAGCTGGATACAGGTGCTGAAGAAGGAAAGCGTCTTCATCTGAGTTTCAGGATTGCGTGGCTGAAGCTGTATGACAACCAGAAACCAAAGGAAAAACGTATAAAACAGAAAAAAACAAGAAAAACTAAATCAAAGCCGGAATCTAAGCAGTCGGAAAAGGTAATTCAGGCAGCAAAGCCTGAACAGCCGGAGGCAAAGGTACAGACAATAAAAACTGAACAGGCGGCTGAAATGAAGAATGAAATGCCGAAAGCGGTGCATCCGGAGAGGATATCTTCGGAGAAACCGGGAAATGAGTCAGCAGTGAAGCATGAAGAGAAGCTGATTGAAGGACCGAAGGAATCTGCGGTGGAGAAAATCCTTCGTCTGGCTAAGAACGTAGCCAATAAGATCTTGTCGTTGATCCGGGGCGTTTTCTCTCTGATCTGCAGCATTTTGGGCATTCCGTCAAAAATCATGGATGGACTTGAAAAGCTTGAGAATTTCTTTACAAAACTCCGTGAGAAGAAAGAAGCGTTTCTTGCATTTTATAATGAGACACATAACCATCAATGGTTTACTGCTTTCTGGCATCGGCTGAAGAAACTACTACTTAGAATATTACCGAGGGCAGACAGATTGTATCTGCATTTTGGCTTTGAAGATCCGGCGACAACTGGTCAGGTTCTTGGCGGTTTAAGTATTCTTTATCCGATCTGCGGCGAGAAGATGGAGTTGTGCCCGGAGTTTAATGAAGAAATACTGGAAGGTGAAGTAAAATGTCATGGTCGGATCCGGCCGGTCAGTTTAGTTATATTTGCGGTTAAAAGCTTTTTAAACAAACAATTTTTTTCAATGGTGAAGCAATTTAAAGTCCTGTTAAAGGGCGAATAAGAGGATGGAGGAATTGGATATGTCAGATCACACATTTAATGAAACAGTTGAATCTCTCTTTAAAGGAATGGACAATTTTTTGACAACAAAAACTGTTGTTGGTGAGGCCATTCATGTCAACGATACATTGATTCTGCCTCTGGTGGATGTTTCATTTGGCGTCGGTGCAGGTGCATGGAGCCAGGAACATAAAAACAGTGCAGGCGGCGGTATGGGCGGCAAGATGACGCCAAGTGCGGTGCTTGTCATCAAAGACGGTTCTGTTCGCATGGTACCGGTCAACAACAATGATCCTGTCAGCAAGATTATTGATATGGCACCGGATGTGATTCATCGTTTTATGAACAAGTCAGAAGATGATGCAGCTGTGGAATCAGCGGTTGAACACATTTCAGAAGAAGAGTAACGAGTAAGGCCGACAGAGCGTGCTTTATCTTGTTTGACAGAAGAACAGAATCGGTTAAAAAGCATAGAATAAAACAGGAGTATTCTGTAATGGGGAGTGCCATGAAAAAGATGTGTGGTTTTGTCCTGTTCTGGATAGCTGCAGGCATGACCATTATGATGTTTGTCAATTCCTGTGTATTAGGCATCTGCCTGATTATATTTTGTCTTATTTTGGCTTATAATCTGTTCTGTTCAAAATAAAAACGGAAGGCGACAAGAAAAATGAGTCAGTTAATGCAATTACAGATTGAAAATGAAAGGACTTTTTTAACATATAAATATAAAAAAGTGCAGGATATTGATGATGTGATCCTGCAGCTGCTGAATGAGGCTGATATTGAGGGCTTTGCGGAAAGCCATATGAATAAAGCAAAATCTACCGTGAATTATGATGTGACCGGATACAGGAAATGGTCAGAATTCTCATCGGACGAATTGACGCCGGAGGTGATGGCCTCTGCAATGGAGAATCTTTATCATCTTCTTGCTTATCTGGAGGATTCGTTTATTGATATTGAATATGTACTGCTGGATAAGGAATACATTTATGTCAATCCGGGCAATGGCAAATTAGTGATTCTGGTTGTGCCGTGTCAGGCAGTTGTAGATGAAGAATATACATTGACGGATTGCGTCAGACAGATGTTTGAACAGTTTACATATGGTGAAGGAGCGTGTGCAAAGCAGCTGAAATCCTGTCTTCAGCAGGAAATACATGCATTGGAAACACTGAAAGAGCTGGCTGATCTTCTGCGTGCATATGATGCTGAACCGGAAGAACCTGGAGAAACTGTTTCTGATGAACCGGCAGTGCCGGAGGAGACTGTCATTCTGGAGACAATTGAGGAGGAAGCGGATCAGATTAAAACAGAAAGTGCCAATATTGCGGCAGATGCAGAGTACATGCGCAACCAGCTTCGGGAAGATATGCGCCGTGAACTGGAGAAAGAACTGCGGGAGCAGATCCGTGAAGAAACACGCAGGGAGTTGGAAACAGAATTAAGAGAAAGTATCCGGGCAGAACTTGAAGAAGAACAGGCACAGGCAGAAACATCGGATGAGAAGATGCCGTATCTGATTAGAAAGAAGACAGGCGAGATCATCAGTCTGAATAAACAGACATTTATTATCGGCAAGCTGGATACCTGCTGTGATTACGTGATCAGGGGCAATCGGGCCATCAGCCGTCTGCATGCAGTGATCAAGTACAAAGAGGATACAGATGTTTATTTTATCGTGGACTGCAATTCGACTAATCATATTTATCTGAATGGACGGCAGATTGAGGCGGAGCAGCCGGAAACACTTGAAGATGGCATGCATATTCATCTGGCGCTGGAAGAGTTTGTTTTTCAACTGAAATAGTAAATCGGAGCTGCGAAACGTCATGTTTGCTGCAGAATCTAAAAATGACCATTTCAAACGGACGCGTGTTTGTATTGGTCATTTTTAGATTATCTGACTATAAAGATGAAAAAAAGCCCTGTTTCGTAAGAAACAGGGCTTTAAGTTTGCATATTAAGCTCTTTCAACTAATCCTGAACGTAAGCAGGAAGTACAAACGTACATCTTAGATGGTGTACCGTTCACGTTCACTTTCACTTTCTTAATGTTGGATTTCCACATTTTATTTGATCTTCTATGTGAATGAGACACCTGAATACCAAAGTGAGCTCCTTTTTCACAGATTGCACATTTTGCCATTGTAAAACACCTCCTCGTGCCAAATTAAACCTTAAATGAGACGCACAAAAACGCCTTATAGGCTTACAACAAATCAATAATAACAGATTCGACCGATAATTGCAAGTACAGATTTTATAAAATATAAAAAAATTATTTTCTTTTCGGGAAAAAGCGGTTATAATAGGTGAGTAGAACATAGAAATAATATTGGAGGTACCATATGAAGGGACGTATTATTACAGATATAGGTCAGGTTTCCGTTGATACAGATGTTATTGCAAAGTATGCAGGTATGGCAGCTGTTGAGTGCTTCGGTGTTGTCGGTATGGCAATGATCAGTGTGAAGGACGGACTGGTTAAGCTTCTCAAACGTGAGAGCATGACAAAGGGTGTCGGTGTTACGGTCAATGAAGATAATCAGATTACAATCGATTTCCATATTATTACAGTATACGGCATAAATATCGCAACGATTGCAGATAATTTAATGAATAATGTAAAATATAAAGTGGAAGCGTTCACAGGCATGAAGGTTGAGAAGATCAACATTTATGTTGAAGGCGTACGAGTGATTGACTAGTATAACAATTAAGGAGGACCCTGTTGTGGGAGTAAAGACGATTGACGCGAATATGTTGAAGAACATGTTCCTTGCAGGTGCGAAACGCATAGAATCAAAGAAAGAATGGATTAATGAACTGAATGTTTTCCCTGTTCCCGATGGAGATACAGGTACGAATATGACGATGACGATCATGTCAGCTGCCCGTGAAGTAAGTGCGCTGACAGATCCTGATATGGAGAGCCTGTCCAAGGCAATTTCCCAGGGAGCGTTAAGAGGCGCCAGAGGCAATTCCGGTGTTATTCTGTCCCAGTTATTCCGTGGTTTTACACGCCCGATCAAAGACGAGAAAGTTATCGATAGTGTGATCGCAGCAGAAGCATTTAAGAAGGCAAGCGAGACTGCTTATAAGGCTGTTATGAAGCCGAAGGAAGGTACAATTCTTACAGTTGCAAGAGGTATGGCAGAGAAAGCAGCGGATATTTTTGATGCAACAGATGATTTGGAAGAAGGTTTTCGCCAGATCATAGAGTATGGTGATTACATGCTGAGTCTGACACCGGAGATGCTGCCGGTATTGAAGCAGGCAGGTGTTGTGGATTCCGGTGGTCAGGGTCTGATGACTGTACTGAAGGGTGCATATGACTGCCTGACAGGTGCTGAGACAGCGGATGATTTTGTAGCAGAGGTAAAACCTTCTGCACCAGCAGGCAATGCGGGTAAGATGGGACTGGATGAGATTGAAACAGCCAATATCCGTTTTGGTTATTGCACGGAATTTATCGTGATGCTTGAGAAGCCTTTCGATGAGAAGGACGAAGACGAATTTAAGGCATTTTTGGCATCCATTGGTGACTCCATTGTATGTGTAGCGGACAGTGATATTGTGAAGGTACATGTACATACCAATGATCCGGGACTTGCCATTCAGAAGGGCTTAAGCTATGGCTCCCTGACAAGCATGAAGATTGATAACATGCGTGAAGAACATCATGAACGCCTGTTCAAGGATGCACAGAAGCTGGCATCTGCCCAAGCTCAGGCGGATATGCAGGTGAAGGCAGAGAAGAAGGAAGAACCGGCCAAGGAGGCGGGGTTTGTAGCTGTTTCCATGGGTGATGGTATGAAGAAAATTTTCCAGGAGCTTGGTGTGGATGAGATTATCGAAGGCGGACAGACCATGAATCCGAGTACAGCGGATATTCTGGATGCTGTTGAGCGTGTGAATGCGAAGACTGTTTTTGTGTTTCCTAATAATAAAAACATTATTCTTGCAGCACAGCAGGCAAAAGATCTGGTTGAAGGTAAGACAGTCGTTGTGATCCCTTCCAAAACAGTTCCTCAGGGTATTACAGCTGTGATTAATTACATCAACGGCAGTTCAGCAGAAGAAAATGAAGCAGCAATGAATGAAGAGATGCAGCGTGTCAAGAGCGGTCAGATTACTTATGCAGTCAGAGATACGGTTATTGATGACAAGACTATCAAAGAAGGCAACATTATGGGCCTTGGTGATGATGGCCTTCTGGCAGTAGGTGAAGATATTGCAGAGACAACGATGGCAACAATTGCAGCGCTGGTCGATGAAGACAGTGAGATTATCAGTATTTATTATGGTGAAGATGTGTCTGAGGAAGAGGCAGAAGAACTGACAGAGAAGCTTGAGGAGGCTTATCCGGATTGCGAAGTCGAACTGAATCAGGGTGGACAGCCAATTTATTATTACGTTGTTTCTGTTGAATAAAAGCGATGCTTCATTAGATTATAATTCACGATGAAACAGCCTGAGTGACTGCTGCAGCGAGAACTGCAGCAGTCATTTGTGCTATATGGATATGAAGGATTGCAAGAGTGCAAAGCACGTAGCAATCTGGTATCAAAGGGGTTAAAATACCTTTTGACGTCAACATCATATGAAATGAGAACGGAGAGGATGAGAACAGATGAATCCCGGGGACAGAATTTCAACAATCAAAGGGATCGGTGCAAAAACAGAAAGTCATCTGGCGCGCATCGGCATTTATACAGTGGGGGATATGGCAGAGCATTACCCAAGAGAATATCATGCCTATGACACACCGGTTTCTATAGAGAATACAGAATATGACAATCGCAGACAGAGCGGGTACCGGGTGATTTTTTCTGAAACTCCGAAATTGCTGAAACGCGGCAGAACACCTATTGTATCGGTGATGCTGCATGCAGGCAATGCTTCTGTGCAGGTGGTCTGGTATCACAGCCCTTATGTACGGCAGCAGCTGAAACCGGGATGTACAGTTATTCTCTATGGAAAGATTACAAGTAAAGGAAGCCGCAGAATGCTGGATCATCCGGATATTTATACAGAAGATCAGTATGCGCTGCTGCAAAAAAGTCTTCAGCCGGTGTATGGCCTGACGGAAGGACTGACCCAGAATTTCTTTATGAAGACAATGCATAGTATTCTGGACAGCGGTCTGCTGCTGCCGGATCCTCTGCCAGCGGATATTCGCAGACAATATCAGCTTTCAGAATACAATTATGCCTTGAGACAGATTCATTTTCCAGAAAATGAAGAGGCATGTCGGATGGCGAGAAAAAGACTGGTTTTTGATGAATTTCTTGTTTTTGCATTGTCGGTGAAGCAGTTGAAAAAAGAAAATCATCAGATAGAGAATCATTATCAGATTCAGGAATCGGCGGCAGTTTCTCAGCTGATCGCATCATTGCCGTATCATCTGACAAAGGCGCAGCTGAGGGTCTGGCATGAAATCGAAGAAGATATGAAGAGCCCGGTCGTTATGAACCGGCTTGTTCAGGGAGATGTGGGCTCAGGGAAGACGATGATCGCAGCATTGGCGATGTTTGCGGCAGCGAAGGCAGGATTTCAGAGCTGTATGATGGCACCGACGGAAGTGCTTGCCAGACAGCACTATGAGAACCTGCAGGTATTGTATGCACCATTTGGTATAGAAACGGTTCTGCTGACCGGATCTATGACGGCGGCTGCCAAAAGGAAGACGTACAGCCGGATTGAAAATCATGAAGCAGATGTCATCATCGGTACTCAGGCACTCTTTCAGGAAAAGGCTGTATATGATAAGCTGGCATTGATCGTGACAGATGAACAGCACCGCTTTGGCGTCAGACAGCGGGAACAGCTGGCGATGAAGAGCAATGGTGGGGAGCCGCATGTGTTGGTTATGAGCGCAACGCCGATCCCGAGAACATTGGCGATCATTCTTTACAGCGATTTGGATATTTCAGTGGTGGATGAGAAGCCGGCGAACAGACTGCCAATCAAAAACTGTGTGGTAGGCACTTCTTACCGGCCGACAGCCTATCGATTTCTTGAGCAGCAGATCAGACAGGGACATCAGGTTTACGTGGTCTGTCCGATGGTTGAAGAGAGCGAGAATATTGAGGCGGAAAATGTCCAGGAATATACTGAAAAATTGAAAAAAGTTTTGCCGGCAGATATAAAAGTGGAATATCTTCACGGTCAGATGAAACCGGAGCAGAAGAATGGTATTATGGAACGTTTTTCCGAAGGTGAGATACAGGTTCTTGTATCCACAACGGTCATTGAAGTAGGGGTGGATGTGCCGAATGCCACGGTGATGATGATCGAGAATGCCGAGCGGTTTGGGTTGGCGCAGTTGCATCAGCTGCGTGGGCGTGTCGGAAGAGGGGATGCACAGTCATACTGTATTTTTATTTATGGCCAGGAGAACAAAAAAGTCAAAGACCGGCTGAATATTATGCTTGGTACGAATGATGGTTTTAAGATCGCCTCAGAGGATCTGAAGCTGCGCGGACCCGGAGATATGTTCGGTATCCGGCAGAGCGGCAGTATGATTTTTAAGATCGGTGATGTATTTGCGGATTCAGCCTGCCTGGTGGAGGCTGGTAAAGCAGCGGATCACATCTTATCAGAAGATCCGGAATTGAAAAGCGAAAAGTATGCGTTTCTGGGAAGCAGAATCACAGCAAAGTTATCAGAAAACAGAGAGCAGGTTATCTTATAAATAAAGAGTTGCAATGCTAAAAAAAACATGAAATATTTGATAACCGGTTGACAAATGAGTCAAAAAATATACAATATAACTAGCGCAATATTTTCATCAATAAGGGTGCTGGGCTTAATGGACAGCATTCAGGATGAAGGCGTAATGAAAGAACAGGATGTGATGACATGCGAGTGATTGCAGGTAAGGCAAGGCGTATACAATTGAAGAGTATGGAAGGAATGAATACTCGTCCGACAACCGACAGAATCAAAGAGACCTTGTTTAATATGCTGTCGCAGGATATTTACGGATGTCATTTCCTTGATCTGTTCAGCGGAAGCGGAGCCATCGGTATTGAAGCGTTGAGCCGGGGGGCGGCATCTGCGGTTTTTGTGGAACATAACCGGCAGGCTGTGGCATGTATTAAGGAGAATCTGACGAAGACGAAACTGATGTCTCAGGCGGAGATTATGCCTGTTGAATGTCAGACAGCTATTCGACAGCTGGATGACGGGAAGCGACATTTTGACATCGTTTTTATGGATCCGCCTTACAATAAACAGCTTGAGAAAGAGATGTTGATACAGATGCAGCATGCGTCTTTTATCAATGAAGAGACGATGATCATTATAGAAGCATCTCTTGAGACTGAATTTGATTGGCTGGAAACATATGGTTATATCGCTGCAAAAGTAAAAAAATATAAGACGAACCAGCATGTGTTCGTACAGAGGGTATTGGAGAAATAAAATGAGAACAGCAATTTATCCGGGCAGTTTTGATCCGGTCACATATGGACATATTGATATTATTAAGAGATCTGCAAAGATGGTCGATAAACTTATTATCGGCGTTTTAAGCAACAGCTCAAAAACACCGTTGTTTTCTGTTGAAGAACGTGTTAATATGTTAAAGGAAGTGACGAAAGATATACCGAATGTCGAAGTAACATCCTTTGCAGGGCTGCTGATCGATTTTGCGGATGCCTGTAATGCGAAGATTATTGTCAGAGGGCTGAGAGCAGTAACTGATTTTGAATATGAATTGCAGTGGGCACAGGCCAACAGAGCCGTTCGCCCACATCTGGATACTTTGTTTTTGGTAACTAATGTTGAATATTCCTATCTGAGCTCCAGCGCAGTGCGTGAACTGGCGAGATATCATGGTGATGTCAGCCTTTTTGTTCCGCCGTACGTTGAGCAGAAGTTAGATGAAAAGTTAGATTCGAAGGAGAATGAACATGAGCAGAATTGAGCAATTGATTGATGAAATAGAAGAATATGTAGAAGGATGTAAGCCGGCACCTTTTTCACAATCAAAGATTATTGTACAGAAAGAGCAGCTGTATGAATTACTCACAGAACTGCGCCTGAAGACACCGGATGAGATTAAACGTTATCAGAAGATTATTGCACAGAAGGATAAGATTATCAGCGATGCTCAGGCTCAGGCAGAACAGATGATTGAAGAGACAACCAATTATGCCAATGCACTTGTAGAAGAGCATGAGATTATGCTGAAGGCCTATGAGAAGGCTGAACAGACCATCAATGCGGCAAATGCACAGGCAGAAGAGATTGTTGCTGCTGCGAACCAGAATGCAGAAGAAATGCGTATGAGTGCGCTGTCTTATACACAGAGCCTGATCGTCAATATCCAGGATGTTGTACAGCGTTCACTGGATATTGCGAAGACGAATTCAGAGGGACTGATCAACGGACTTTCAGAGAACCTGAATATTCTTGTCAGCAATAATGAAGCGCTTGTTTCACAGCTGAACGATAAACAGCCTGCAGCTGCTGAAGAACTTCCTGCAATTGATGATGAGGAAGATACAGTCGCTGATATGACAGGTCATGATGAGGCTGCTGAGGAAGAGGATGACAAGACTGAGGACCAGAAACAGCCTGTGTCTGAAGAAACGAAGGAAGAAGTCATCGAAGAAGAGGATGAAGAAGAAATCGACGATGATGAATATGATGATGACGATTACGATGACATCGACTAATCCGTATCATCAGACAATCTGATACAGAATCCATACAAGCGCTGCGGTGATCATGCCGACAGCGCTTTTGTCTGCCAGATATTGAACGCAGGACAGCTTTTGTGTGCGAAGAAGTGCAAAAGACTGGAAAGCGATGCATAATCCGCCGAAGGCTGTGCCACCCATGATCAGGCTCGTTTTCAGGCAAAGCTGAAGCGGAAGAAGACGGACAGCGGCAGAACCACTGGTGATCTCAAGGAAAAGAGCGAGAACAGCGCTGAGGGATGCAGGAACAAAAGGAAGACTTCCGATGATTGCCTGCAAAATAGAGAATATCATCATGCAGACGCCGATTTTCAGCATCAGTTCAGAAGCATTCAAAAGAATGGTTCTGAAGGGCAAAGGCGCAGAGGGACGAGTGTTTTTTGCAACGGCCCGGTCCGGTACTGAGACAGGAGGGTGATGCAGAAAAAAGCAGCGCAGCAGAAACCAGAGAAACGGGCTCGCATAAAAGATCAGGATCAGACAGGAATGCAGCGGATGATCCGGCAATATCTGATCAAGAATATAGCCGCCAAAAAACATGGGGCTGGCATGATTGCAGACCCCGGACAGCAGCTGCGCTTCCTTGCGGGAGATCAGCCCGTTTTCAAATGCCTGGACAGATACGGCTGTTCCCATTGGAAAACCGCATAAAAACCCTGCAAGAAGGCAGAAACTGCATGCCGGTGATAAGTGCAGGCATTTTTGCATAATGGGCGCTGTCAGACAGCTGATGCCGGACAGTGCATTGACAGACATGATCAGCTGCAGAATCAGTGCAAAGGGAAAAAGAACGGGCAATACCTGATTAAACCACAGTATAAGACCTGCTGAGGCACCGCGGACAGCCTGCGGTGCGTATATGATCAGAACAGCAGGAAGAAGTAATAGCAGAATAGATGTCAGATGCTTTTTCATAGAATCCCCTCCTGGCTATATATATGCAGGAGGGAATAAGGTTATGGCAGGATGATGACAGGTTCTGAGGTGATATCAGGAAGAAATGACTGTGAGCGGCATTTCAGAATCTGGCGATAGAGTCGTGATGCGTGAAGGTCCGCGTTGTAGATGTCCAAACCGATCCCTGCCAGATGGTCATAGGCCTGGGATGTCTGGGTGATCAGCTGCGCTCTGACCGATGGCTGAAAGAATTTCCAGATTGCTCCGGACTGTTTTCTGAAGCCGAGAATACGCAGAAAACCGGCATATTGATGATTTCTCCATGTATCCAGATAATTGCGCCTGTGGTCCAGAATGATATGGAAGAGACACCGGGCAATCCGGGTGGAAGTCAGATTCCTGGCAGAAAGAAGTGTTATAAACTGTTCTGTTGATAAAAACTGATATCTGAAACTGTCAATCCGGTTGGCCAGATCACTGCTGATATCGACGTATTCTGTCAAGTCGGTATGGACGTCAAGGAGTTGTGCGGCCAGAACGTCCGAAAAGTCGTTTGAAGTCAGAATCGGTCGGTGGGTAAGGTAAGACTGCAATAATACTTTGGATGTATCCGGAATATCCAGTCCGGCAATGCATTCGGATGGGTTCAAAGTGCCATCAGACAGCTGATGTCTGATGGCAGTGGCAGATTGAAAGCCGGCAGTTGTCTCCATACTGTGGTAACCGGCACCGGTGCGCCTGATTGCAATCGGCTTGATCGGGCTGCCTGTTTTGCACAGAGCCTTCATATATTCAATGGCAAGAATATTGTTGGGCAGATTTAGAATATGGCTGCAATGCGTATTCTTCAGCAGGCGTCCAAGGGCGTAACTTCTGGCTGCAGGAAAATTCATGCCAGTCTTCAGTGCGTCCTGCAAAAGTGTCCGGTATTCCGGTGGTTCATCGGACAGCACAGAAACAATGGCATGAAACAGATGAGGGTCAATTGTTTCGGCACCAAAGCAGAGAAAATCAATGCAGCCCAGCTGATTCAGCAGAGAAACAGCGGATTCGGCAAAGATTTCCGCACTGCCCAGGGCACCGTAAACCGGGAGTTCACAGACCATATCTGCACCGGCGGCCAGGGCCATACGGCATCGGGTGTATTTGTCTGTACAGGCCGGGGCACCACGCTGAACAAAGTCACCACTCATCATGACAAGAATCAGATCGGCGCCGGTTTGCCTGCGGATTTCTCTGAGCTGATAGGCGTGCCCGTTATGAAAAGGATTATATTCGGCAATAACTGCTGCAATAGTCATAAAAATCTCCAGTCTTTCTTTTTTATATAAATGTAACTGTTCAGAGCTAACCTCCAAAATGCTACGCATTTCGTCGGTGTGGCGTATCCGCCAAATAAAATTTCAAAAACAGTCTTAAAAATGCAAGCATTTTATACCTGTTTTTTGAAATTTTGCTTGGCTCTGAACAGGTACATATAAATATTATAAGGGCTTTGGTGGAAAAAACAAGCCAAAAAAGTATTTATGGCCGGAGTTATCCAAGCTGTCAAGTAATAATACTTGACAGAAATTCAAATTTACTGTTGACAAATAATGCATTCATATGTATAATTACAAAGGTATGAAACTTAGGAGATATCTATGCAAATCAATATATCTGAAATAATATCAACTGATTATAAGGTACAAACGTTTAATCCTGAGATTGAAATGGAAGTATTTTGTCTGGATGGTGAGCGTTATAATTTTATCCGGAAGAGTCCGGTGGAGCTGAAGGCTCAGAATGAGGGCCACAGTGTTGTGAATCTTTCCGGCCATGTGGATGTTACAATTGATATACCGTGCAGCAGATGTCTGACATCTGTTCCGACAAGACTGGCATTTGATTTCAGTCAGAAGGTGGACTTTGAGAAGCTGAAAGCGGAGCAGTTGGACGACCTGGATGAAACCAGTTTTATGGAAGAAAGCTCTCTGGATGTAGACAGATTCGTTTACAACGAGATTTTAATGCGTTTTCCGATGAAGACACTTTGCAGAGAAGACTGTAAGGGCTTATGTCTGAAATGCGGGAAGAACTTAAATGAGGGTGAGTGCGGCTGTGACCGTGCATTATTAGACCCAAGAATGTCAGCTATCCGGGATATTTTTAATAATTTTAAGGAGGTGTAAACCATGTCTATTTGTCCAAAGAATAAATCATCAAAAGCTAGAAGAGACAGCCGTAGAGCTAACTGGAAGATGTCTGTTCCTTCATTATCCAAATGCAGCAAATGTGGTGCTTTAGTAATGCCTCACAGAGTCTGCAAGGCTTGCGGAGCTTACAATAAAAAAGAAGTTGTTAAGGTTCAGTAATAATAAACTGCAACCATCAGAAAAGAGACTCTTCGGAGTCTTTTTTTTGTACCATTTCATACGACGGAAAGGTTGTCTGATAAAAAAAGCTGTATTTTCTGAAAAATTATGGTACTATATTAAGGTGCATAATGGTAAGCGTGCAGTTAGAATGAGACATATGTATTGTGCGCATATGTGTATGATGAAGGAGGACAAAATCATGCGTAGATCAATCAGACGTTATTTGAGTATGCTGCTTGTCATGCTGATGACAGTATCAGCTGCAGCAGTCATCTGTACAAAGAATGCTTATGCCGGAAGTTTTTCCGGCGGTTATATATCTCTTGGTGCCGATCTGACGGAGGATGAGAAGTCAAAGGTTCTGGAACTCTTTGGTGTGGATGAGAAAGATTTGGAGAATTATAAAGTCGTGTATGTGACTAATAAAGAAGAACATCAGTACCTGGACAGCTATATTTCAAGCGCACAGATCGGTGATCAGGCCTGGTCTTCGGTATTGATTACGGAAGGCAAAAAGGGCAGCGGCATCAATGTGACAACGAAGAATGTTATTTATTGTACAACCGGTATGTATGCCAATGCGCTGGCGACAGCCGGTGTGGAAGATGTGAATGTAGTTGTGGCCGGTCCGTTTAATGTATCCGGTACGGCAGCATTGGTGGGAGCACTGAAAGCTTATTCAGAGATGACAGGTGAGACTGTGGATGAAAAGGTTGTGGATGCGGCCGTGGATGAGATGGTGACCACAGGCAGTCTGGAAGATAATACCAATGCTGACAACGAGAAGGTGGAAGGAATGGTAGCCTATCTGAAAGAACAGGTTGCAAGCGGCAACAGCAAGGATAAGGATCTGGATCAGATCATCAATGATGCGGCGGATAAGTTTGAGATCACATTGAATGAAGATCAGTTTAACCAGTTAAAAGCACTTCTTGAGAAGCTGGGCGGCCTGAATCTGGATCTGGGATCATTGAAGAGTCAGGCACAGGCGGCTTATGATACATTGAAGGATATGGGTTTTGATATCAGCAAGATCCATATCGATACAGAAGAAGCAAAAGGTATTTTCCAGCAGATCATTGATATGATCAAGGGTTGGTTTAATTAGGACAGGAAGGAAATAGACTATGAGTGAATTGGTAAGAGTGGCCGTGGATGCCATGGGCGGCGATCATGCGCCGGAAGCCGTTGTGCAGGGCGTTGTTGATGCATTAAATGCGAGCAAAGAAATCGAGGTATTACTGGTGGGTGATCAGACGGCTATTGAGAAGTGTCTCACCGGTGCGCAATATGATAAAACACGTCTTCAGGTGATCCATGCATCAGAAGTGATCACCAATAATGAGACGCCGACCATCGCCATCAAGAAGAAGAAGGATTCTTCCATTGTTGTTTCACAGAGACTGGTGCGTGAAGGCAAAGCGGATGCTTTTGTCTCAGCAGGCAGTACCGGAGCTGTTCTGGTGGGCAGCCAGGTGCTGATCGGACGTATCAGAGGTATTGAGCGTCCGGCGCTTGCACCGTTGATTCCGACAACCAAAGGCTTTTCACTCTTGATCGACTGCGGTGCCAATGTGGATGCCAAGCCTTCCAATCTTGTGCAGTTTGCAAGAATGGGTGCCATTTATATGGAACATATCTTGGGCCGCAAGAATCCCCGGGTAGCCATTGTGAATATTGGTATTGAGGAGGAAAAGGGCAATGCACTGGTGAAACAGACGTATCCTCTTCTGAAAGAATGCGGGGATATTAATTTTATCGGCAGTATTGAGGCCCGTGATATACCAAACGGTTATGCAGATGTTATTGTCTGTGAAGCTTTTGTAGGCAATGTGATTTTGAAGATGTATGAAGGCGTGGCCGGTGCACTGATGGGCATGGTCAAAGAGACCATGATGTCTTCACTGAAAACAAAGATCGGGGCGCTTCTTATTAAGAATGAACTGAAGCAGACATTGAAAGACTTTGATGCTTCTGATTACGGCGGTGCACCGATGCTGGGACTGAAGGGACTGGTTGTTAAGAGTCATGGCAGTTCCAATGCCAAAGAGTTCAAGCAATCTATTCTGCAGTGTATCGCATTCAAACAGCAGAATATTTCAGGCAGGATTGCAGCGTCTATTACAGCGGACAAGGAATTACTTTCAGCTTCAGAAAACAAGACGGAAGAATGATACAATAGTTGATTTAACAGGAAGAGGGAGAAGAATGGCAAATCATACATTATTAAAAGAACTGCAGCAGAAAATTGATTATCAGTTTAAGGATGAGAATCTGTTGTTTACGGCACTGACACATAGTTCTTATGCCAATGAACACAAATTGCATAAGATTCATCATAATGAACGTCTGGAATTTCTTGGGGATGCGGTACTTGAAGTTGTATCCAGTGATTTCCTGTTTAAGAATTTCCCTGATATGGCAGAAGGTCAGATGAGCAAGAAGCGGGCAAGCCTTGTTTGTGAGCCTACACTGGCTTACTGTGCAAGACAGATCGGGCTTGGTAAATATCTGATGCTGGGAAAAGGTGAGGATATGGGCGGCGGCCGCAACAGAGATTCTATCCTGTCAGATGCATTGGAGGCTGTCATCGGTTCTATTTATCTGGACGGCGGTATTGAACAAGCCGGCAGCTTTATTATGACCCATGTTTTGAATGATATTGAACATAAAGCCATGTTCCAGGACAGCAAAACAATTTTGCAGGAACTCCTTCAGAAGGACCACAAAGATCCGATCACCTATGAAGTGGTGGATATGACAGGACCTGAGCATAACAGAATGTTTGTGATGCAGGTGAAGCTGGGAGATAGAGTGATTGGCAAAGGCAGCGGCAGAACGAAGCAGGCAGCCGGTCAGGAGGCTGCTTATCATGCAATCCTGGCATTAAAGAACAAGCAGGAACATTAGGGGACAGTGTATGTTTTTAAAAAGTATTGAGGTACAGGGCTTTAAATCCTTTGCCAACAAGATGGTTTTTGAATTTCATAAAGGCATTACGGGCATTGTAGGGCCTAACGGCAGCGGAAAGAGTAATGTAGCGGATGCAGTTCGCTGGGTACTGGGTGAGCAGAGTGCCAAACAGCTGAGAGGATCCAAGATGGAAGATGTTATTTTTTCCGGTACTGAGAGCAGGAAACCTCTGGGTTTTGCCTACGTGGCGATCACTCTGGATAATTCAGACCATCAGCTGGCAGTGGAATATGATACCGTGACGGTATCAAGGCGTGTGTACCGTTCAGGAGAAAGTGAATACAAGATCAATGGCCATAACTGCAGATTGAAGGATGTGCAGGAACTGTTCTTTGATACAGGTATCGGTAAGGAAGGCTATTCGATTATCGGGCAGGGTCAGATTGACAAGATACTCAGCGGTAAACCGGAAGAACGAAGAGAATTATTTGATGAGGCAGCCGGGATTGTTAAGTACAAACGTCGAAAAGCCCTGACGGAGAAGAATCTGGCGGAAGAACAGCAGAATCTCAGCAGAGTGCGGGATATTTTGTACGAGCTTGAGAAACAGGTTGGACCGCTTGAGAAACAGAGCGAGACTGCAAGAATTTATCTGAAGCACAGAGATACACTGAAGCAGTATGATGCCAATATGTATCTGTTGTCTTTTTACCAACTGAAAAAAGATAGTGCTGCCATCGATGAGAAAATGGATATTGTCAGTACACAGCTGAAGGATTCCCAGGAGAATTTTGAGAAGATCAAAAGTGCGTATGCCCAGATGGAAGCGCTGATGGAGCAGTACGATCAGAAAATTTCACAAGATCAGGAGGTCTGCAATCAGCAGGCTTTAGAGAAACAGCGTCTTGAAGGCGGCAAAAATGTACTGGTTTCTAAGACAGACGGCATCAGCAGCAAGGAAGAACAGTTTGATGCATTGATCCTTGAGACAGAGGCGGGAATCGAAGAGAAGAAGAAACTTTCCGAGGAAAGTGAGAAAGAACTGAAAGCCCTGGAAGCGGAACTGCAGGAACTGGAGCAGCATAAGAACAGCTCTGAAGAAGCATTGAACAGTATGTCCGGTACGATGACATCATTGCGAGATCAGATTGATTCACAGAACAGTGATATTATTGAATTTCTGAATGAGGCGGCGAATATTAAAGGACGTATGCAGCGTTATGAGACAATGCAGGAACAGACACAGATCAGACAGTCTGAATTGAATCAGAAACTGATCGCACTTCAAAGTGAAGAATCTTCAGAAGGTGAGCTGGTAGAGGCATTTAAGAAGGAAGCACAGGGCATTGAACTGGAGCTTGAGAGGCTGCAGGCAGAACAGTCCGCCTGCAAAAAGAGAGCTGCCAAAATTTCCGATGATCTGATGAAATGCAGAGAGGCTTTCAATGCGGCTGAGAAATCTTTCCATGAAGAGTCAGCACGTTATCAGACACTGAAGAATATCACGGAGCGCTATGACGGTTACGGTGTCAGCATTCGTAAGATCATGGAGCGTAAGAGTGACTATAAAGGTATCATTGGCGTTGTGGCGGATATTATCCATGTCAGCAAAGAATATGAAATTGCCATAGAGACAGCCCTTGGCGGCAGTATTTCCAATATTGTTACGGATAATGAACAGACGGCAAAGAGTATGATACAGTTTTTGAAGAAGAATCGTTTTGGCCGTGCAACCTTCCTGCCTTTGACGAGCATCAGGGGGCGCAGGGCAGAGAATGCGGACAGAATCTGTGGTGAGGAAGGCGTTATTGGTCTGGCCAGCGATCTGATCCGTGTGGACAGTCAGTTCGGACATCTGGCGGATTACCTCCTTGGCCGGGTGTTTATTGTGGATCATATTGATCATGCGTTGGCTTTGGCCAAGAAATATCGTTATTCTTTAAGAATTGTGACTTTGGAAGGCGAGTCCTTAAATCCGGGCGGTTCATTATCCGGTGGTGCCTATAAGAATACAGGCAACCTTCTTGGCAGGCATCGTGAAATGGAAGAATTGCAGAAACATGTGGAGACACTTCGCAAAGAGGGTGCCTCGCTGAAACAGCAGATCAATCAGCTGCAGTCAGACAAAGACAGTAATAAAGCAGCCATGGAGAAAAATACAGCTGAAGAATCCCGGCTTACACTCCATCAAAATACGGTGCGTCTGCGTCTGAAACAGGTTGATGAGAGCCGTGGTGAGCATGCAAAATCCATTCAGGATATTAATCGGGAGACGGCCCAGATCAAAACGCAGCAGGAACAGATCAGGCAGTTCAGGCAGCAGCTGACGGTTCAGATGGATGAACTGGAGGCAAAGAAGAAGAATGCTGAGGAACTGGTGACATCATTGACGGCCAAACTGGAAGAAATCTCCGAACAGGAGAAGGATTTCAACAGTCAGACAGCAGATATGCGGATTCATTATGCCAATCAGGTACAGAAGAAATCTTTCATTCGAAAGAGTATGGATCAAAACCGCAGCGAAATCCGACATTTACAGGAAAAGCTGGCAGATTACCGTGCCCAGAAGGCTGTTTTCGGAAGTGAGAAGGATGCAATACGAAGACAGATTGATGAAACAGAGGCCCAGATTGCTGCTTTGACAGAAGAAATGACAAAAAGCCAGGAAGTGCTTCGCCAGAAAACAGATGAACGCAGCAAATATGCAGCTGAGCATAAAACATTTTTTGCAAAACGTGAAGAATTGTCTGAGACGATCAGTCAGCTGGACAAAGAACAGTTCAGACTTGGCAGTCAGAAAGAAAAGCTGGAAGAGAGCCGCAGCCAACTCAGCAGTTATATGTGGGAAGAGTATGGCCTGACTTATCAGACAGCCAGGGAATTATCAGATGATGCGCTGCAGGCACTGCCGTTGGCGAAACTGAAAAAAATGACAGCAGATGTTAAAGGACAGATCAAAGCCCTGGGCAATGTCAATGTCAATGCCATTGAAGAATATAAGGCAGTGGCCGAGCGCTATGAGACGATGAAGACTCAGCATGATGATATGGTGGAAGCGGAAGAGAAGCTTGCCGGCATTATTGAAGATCTGAACAGTTCCATGCAGAAGCAATTCAAGGAGAAGTTCATGCAGATTCAGAAAGAATTTGACCGTATATTCAAACTTCTTTTCGGCGGCGGAAAAGGTACGCTGGAACTGGCGGATCCGGAAAATCTGCTGGAGACAGGTGTTATTATTACAGCGCAGCCGCCTGGTAAGAAACTGCAGAATATGATGCAGCTGTCCGGCGGTGAAAAAGCATTGACAGCGATTGCATTGCTTTTTGCTATTCAAAGTCTGAAACCTTCACCGTTCTGTCTTCTGGATGAGATCGAAGCGGCGCTGGATGATGCCAATGTTAAGCGTTTTGCAGAATATCTGCATAATCTGACAAAGGATACGCAGTTCATTGTTATTACGCATAGACGAGGAACGATGAATACAGCGGATATTCTTTACGGTATCACCATGCAGGAGAAGGGTGTTTCAACACTTGTATCCGTGAATCTGATAGAAAATGAATTAGGAAAATAGGAGGTAATTTATGTCTGAAGAAAAGAAAGGCTTTTTTTCACGTCTTGTGGAGGGCCTGACAAAAACAAGAAATAATATCATGTCCGGCTTTGATGCGATCTTTTCCGGATTTTCCAATATTGATGAAGATTTTTATGAAGAATTGGAAGAAGTGCTTGTTATGGCAGATCTGGGTATTCATACAACGGAGAATATTATTGAGGAATTGAAGCGGAAGGTTAAGGAACAGCATATCAAGGAACCACAGGCATGCAAGCAGCTGCTGGCAGATACGATCAAAGAACAGATGCGTGTCGATGAGGAAGCTTATCAGTTTGAGCATCAGACATCCGTGGTACTGGTCATCGGTGTCAATGGCGTCGGCAAGACAACAACCATCGGCAAACTTGCGGGACAGTACAAAAAGGCAGGCAAGAAAGTTGTTCTTGCTGCAGCAGATACATTCAGAGCAGCGGCCATTGAACAGCTGACAGAATGGGCCCATAGAGCAGGTGTTGATATCATTGCCGGCCAGGAGGGTTCTGATCCTGCATCGGTTATTTATGATGCCATTGCGGCAGCAAAAGCCAGAAAAGCGGACATTCTTCTGTGCGATACAGCAGGCCGTCTTCATAATAAGAAGAATCTGATGGAAGAGCTGAAGAAAATCAACCGTATTATCGAACGGGAATATCCGGAAGCTTATCGTGAGAATCTGATCGTGCTGGATGGTACAACTGGTCAGAATGCCCTTGTTCAGGCAAAACAGTTTAAGGAAACAGCAGATATTACAGGTATTGTGCTGACAAAACTGGACGGTACTGCAAAGGGCGGCATTGCCATTGCCATTCAGGCAGAACTTGGTGTGCCGGTGAAATATATCGGAATCGGCGAAAAAATCGAAGATCTCCAGAAATTCGACACGGACGCCTTTGTTGACGCTCTCTTCACACCGGCAGAAGAAAATTAAGTTAAAGACCGGCGTGCAGTTTATAAGCTGTACACCTTTTTAGCTTCAGAAAAATGTCAGACTTTCATCAAGAAATCTTTAGAATTCATTAAGGCTGGCTGAAGTGTTATTATATAGGATATAAGGGCAGGAAAGGAGCTGATAGTTACAGCAATGAGCAGAATGCGAAATGTTTTAGAATATTTGGAGCAAAGTGCGGAACGTTTCCCAGAGAAATCGGCCGTAACGGATGGTATCTGTACATATACATATAAAGAATTATTAGCGTATTCCAGGAAGATCGGCAGTGGGATTGCGGCATACTGCAGATCGGAACAGCCAGTCGCTGTTCTTGCAGAAAAGGGGGCCGATACATTGGCTGCTTTTCTTGGGATTATTCAAGCCGGCTGTTTTTATGTGTTGATGAATCCGGAGCTGCCAATCGGCAGGTTAGAGCAGGTACAGCAAGTTCTTCAGGCTGCGTATATTGTCACGGACAGGGAACATCGGGAGATGGCTTTGCAGATTGTGCCTGAGCATCAAATCCTTTGGATGGAAGAACTGATGGAAACCGATGAGAATCAGACATTATTAAGTGAGCGCAGAAAGCGTGCCATAGACACAGCACCGCTGTATGCTAATTTTACTTCAGGCTCTACGGGGCAGCCTAAGGGTGTGGTTGTCAGTCATCGGAGTGTTCTGGATTTTATTGATGTTTTTACGGAATTATTTGGCATTACATCAGAAGATCGGATTGCTAATCAGGCACCTTTTGATTTTGATGTTTCTGTGAAAGATATTTATTCTTCGCTGAAGACAGGTGCAACCCTTGTCATTGTGCCGAAGCAGCTGTTTTCACAACCGGCACCGCTGTTGGATTATCTCTGTGACCATGAAGTGACGGTGATGATCTGGGCAGTATCGGCGCTTTGTCTGATCAGTATTTTTCATGGATTGGATTATAAAGTGCCTGCAAAAGTTCGAAAAGTATTGTTCAGCGGTGAAGTGATGCCGCCGAAGCATCTGAAAGCCTGGATGGACCATCTGCCGGAAGCAGATTTTATTAATTTATATGGTCCGACGGAGATCACATGCAACTGTACATACCACAGAATTGACAGGAACCGTGATTATTCAGAGGGCGTCCCTGTCGGAAAGGCATTTCCGAATGAGCATGTCTTTTTGCTGGATGAACAGGATCATGAGATAACAGAACCGGACAAGGCAGGTGAGATCTGTGTGCGCGGTACAGCGCTGGCCCTTGGCTATTATCGGATGCCGGAGCAGACAGCGGAGCATTTTGTACAGAATCCGCTGAATCATTGTTACCCGGAACTAATTTACAGAACCGGAGATCTGGGGCGGTATAATGAATATGGAGAAATCCTTTTTGGCGGCAGGAAGGATTATCAGATTAAGTATATGGGACACCGGATCGAACTTGAAGAGATCGAGCGCGCCATGGAGGACATTGAGGGCATCAGCAGAGCCTGCTGTATTTTTGATGAGAAGAAGTCGAAATTGTATGGCTTTTATGTGGGCGAAATCGAGAAAAAGGAACTGCATCACCGGATGAGCAGCAGTTTGCCGCCGTTCATGGTGCCGGGGGCTTTGAGAAAGGTGGAGCAGATGCCGCTTACCAAGAATGGCAAGACGGACAGAAAAGCATTGATGGAGAAACATGCAAAGGGGGCAAGAGCATGATGACAGATGAACAGATGATGGCATTGGCCCAGACCTATCAGACACCGATGCATATTTTTGATATGGCGATATTGAAGAAGCGGGTTGCTTTTCTGAAAAGTCATTTGCCTGAGGAGGTTTCATTGTGTTATGCAGTGAAAGCGAATACATTTATTATTAAGGAATTATGCGGACAGGTAGAACGCTTTGAAGTGTGTTCTCCAGGGGAATTGGCAATCTGCCGTCGTCTGCAGATCCCGATGCGCCAGGTGGTTTTATCCGGTGTATATAAGACGCCGGCAGTTATGGAGGCTCTTTTCAGGGACGGTGTAGATATCGGTATTTTTACGGCGGAATCCATGGAACAGTATTTGTTGCTGGCCGGGCTTGCCGAGCGATATACGATGAAGATCAGACTGTTGCTCAGATTGACAAGCGGCAATCAGTTCGGCATGGATGAGAACGTGTTGATTCAGACGATCCGCATGAGCCGTTCGAATGAATGGGTGGAAGTGGAAGGAATCCAGTTCTTTTCAGGGACTCAGAAGACTTCTGTCAAAAAGCTCAGACGGGAGCTGACATATGTGGATGCCTTTATTCAGAGACTGGAGACGGAGGAAGGTTTCCGGGTGAAAGAACTTGAATTCGGACCGGGACTTCCTGTATTCTATTTCCAGGGCGATGATTTTGATGAAGTTTCATTTTTGGCAGAGTTTTCGGAAATGCTGAGTGAGATGACCAGTCAGGTGAAACTGACCTTTGAACTTGGCAGAAGTATAGCTGCATCCTGCGGAACCTATATGACTTCTGTTGTGGATGCCAAGGTGAACAAGAAGCAGAATTATGCCATTGTGGATGGCGGTATTCATCAGCTGGTATATTATGGACAGTCTATGGCAATGAAACATCCGTATTGTCATGTGTTGCCTGAGAAACAGGAAGGTGAAACCATGGACTGGAATCTATTTGGTTCTCTGTGCACAGTGAATGATATACTGGTGAAGCAGATGCCGGTCAGAAATCTGACGGTGGGAGATGTCATTGTCTTTGAAAATACAGGGGCCTATTCAACAACAGAAGGCATTGCGTTGTTTCTGAGCAGAGATCTTCCGAAGATTCTTTTGAGAAAAGAGGATGGGGAGATCCATGTGCTGCGGGACAGCATTGACACCGATCCACTGAATACACCGAATTATCATGAATAGACAAGCAGATTGAAATTATGCAGCGCATGCTGCATACATTATGGAAGGAGATTATGAATGATGAAAGAACAGATTATTGAGATTTTAGAGGATATCCAGCCGGAGGCAGATTATGAGACATGTCAGACATTAATTGATGATCATATTCTGACATCTTTGGATGTTTTATCATTGGTGGCTGAACTGGAAGATGAATTTGATGTAACAATTCCTACAGTTGAGATTATTCCATCCAATTTTAATTCAGTGGATGCAATTGCGGCAATGGTTGAAAGACTTCAGGAAGAGGGCTAGAAATGAAGTCCTACGTTGCACCGTTATATCTGTTGGTATTTCTTCCGGCAGTTGTATTTTTATATAATATTGTCCCTAAGAAACTGCGTCCGGTGGTATTGCTTCTGGCAAGTTACCTGTTCTTCTGGAGTATCAGCGGCAAATTGATTTTGTTTTTGCTTATTTCCACATTTTCAATCCATCATTTTGGGTTGTGGCTGTCAAGCCTTCAGGAAGAACGTAATCGGATTCTTGCCGAAACAGAGCGCCCTAAAAGAAAGGCTGTGAAAGCTGAATATATACGTCGTCAGAGATGGGTTATTTTCCTGGCTGTCTGCATACATATAGGAACGCTGCTTGTGCTGAAGTACACGGCCTTTTTCGGTCAGAATTTGAATTCGTTGCTGGCATTGGCAGGGGTTGACTGGACATGGAAGATCCCTAAAATGGTGATGCCGATCGGTATTTCTTTTTACACCATGCAGGCGATGTCCTATATTCTGGATGTTTACAGGGAAACGCTGAAGCCGGATAAGAATATCGGACGGCTGGCGCTTTATATGGCTTTCTTTCCGTCCATGATGGAGGGTCCGATCTGCAGATATAATGATGATGCGGTAAGCTTATGGGAAGGCAGAAGAAGCAGTGTTCAGAATCTTGTCTTTGGTGCTGAACGTATTTTGTATGGTGTCATGAAGAAAATGGTCATTGCAGACCGATTGAACATTATGATCAAGACACTGTATTCCGGTTATGCGGATTATGACGGCGGCATGATGGTTGTGGCTGCTATTGCTTATACCTGTCAGCTTTATATGGAATTTTCGGGAACCATGGATGTGGTTATCGGAAGTGCGGAACTCTTTGGTATCGTTCTTCCGGAGAATTTTAAACGTCCGTTTTTTTCAAAGAGTATTTCGGAATTCTGGACACGCTGGCACATTACATTGGGTACATGGTTCAGAGATTATATTTTCTACCCGATTTCTATGTCAAAGCCTATGAAACGTCTTACATCAAAGGCAAGGAAGAAAATCGGTAATCATTTCGGACCATTGATTGCCGGTTCTATTGCACTTTTTGTTGTTTGGCTGTTCAATGGATTATGGCATGGTGCTGGATGGCATTACATTTGTTTCGGCATGTATCACTTTGTACTGATCGCTTCTGCCAATGCGGTTGAACCTTATACCAAGAAGCTCCTTGAGAAGCTGCATATTCGCCGCGAAGAAGGTGGCTATAAGTGTTTCAGAATCGTAAGAACCGCATTGCTTGTATGTATTGGTGAGCTGATATTCAGAGCCGGCAGTCTCAGGATTGCCATGCGCATGCTGAAAAAGATGTTCACAGATTTCAACTTCAAATCCTTTACAGACGGTACGCTGCTGAATCTTGGTATGGACAAGTATGATTTCCTGATTGTGGCGGTTTCGGTATTGATTGTGTTGGTGATCAGCATTGCCAACGAAAGAGGAATCTGCATTCGTCAGAAACTGGCAGAGAAAAAGGTTGTTGTTCGATGGGCTGTTGTCTACGGACTTATTTTATTCTGTATTATATTTGGTGCGTATGGTATGAATTATACACCGGTCGATCCGATTTATGCAGGATTTTAGGAGGGACAGCAGATGAAGAGATATTTAAAGACAGCTTTGCGTTTTATCCTGTTTTGTGTGATCTTTATGGTCATTCTGATGCTTTTGTCCAAGGTGTTTGTGCCGAAGGATAATCAGAAATCGGCAGGAATGGAAGCGGTACAGAGTAATGGTATTCTTGGGGAACCGGACAACACGATGGATTATCTGGTAGTGGGAGACAGCGAGACTTACAGTTCGATCACACCGATGGAGATCTGGCGTCAATACGGCTATGCAGGTTATGTCTGCGGAACCGGCGGCCAGCATCTTTATGATACAGAGCGTTTTCTGGCCCAGGCTCTGAAAAAGCAGTCCCCGAAGTATGTCATTCTTGAAACGAATGCACTGTATCGGGAGACTGCCTATGAAAAGGTTCTTAAGTCCCAGCTGGAAAAGTATTTTCGGATTTTCAGGTATCATGATCGCTGGAAGAGTCTGACGATCAATGATTTTACTGGATCCGTCAACTATACATGGACCAATGACTACAAGGGTTACCGGTATGAGAACAAAGTGGCATCTGCGGCTTTAAAAGACTATATGAAGCAGACAGATCAGAAAGCAAAGATTTCGGCCATCAACCAATATTATGTTGAGCAGATGATCAAATTGTGCAGGAAAAATAATGTCGAGCTGATATTGGTCAGCACACCGAGCATTAAGAACTGGAATTATGCCAAACACAATGGCATACAGAACCTGGCTGATCAGTATGGACTGGAATATTATGATCTGAATCTGATGCCGGATCAGGTGAAGATAGACTGGAAGAAGGATACCCGTGATAAAGGCGACCATTTGAATCATACAGGCGCCGTGCAGGTCAGTGACTGGTTGGGCGCTTTCTTCCACAGTAAAAATACACTGACGGATCACCGTCAGGAGACGGCATACAGTCAATGGAATGATGCATTGGGAAGGTATGATCAACAAATTGCTGATGGAACAGCATATGAGATATCCCATTGCAAGAAATAACAGTTGGGGGCAGGCTGTTTGCCGGATAGGACTGTGAAAGGAACTATGCATTATGGGGTATAATATATTACTTGTGGCGGATGACAGAGAAACAAAGGAATTGCTTATGCTGCATTTGAACAGCAATGGGTTTACGGTTGATATTGCAGAAAATGAGGAGATGTTTAATGTCTGTTTCGGGCATCAGAAGGCGAATTTGATTCTGATTGATATGATGATGAAAAGTCTCAACATATATGAATTGATCAGAGTGATCCGCTTGAAGAGTAATCTGCCGATCATATTGATCGCAGATAAAGAGAATGATGCCAATCGTATTCTGGGATTGAATCTTGGGGCAGATGCCTGTGTGATAAAGCCGTACAATCCTCTGGAGGTTATAGCAGAGGTGCAGGCTATGTTAAGGCGCTACTATGAACTTGGATGCGGCGGCAGAACACCCGGAGAAACGATGGTATTGCGCGTGGGAGAACTGGTGTTGGATACGGAGGCTTTTGTGTTGAGAAAAAACGGCAATGTGCTTTCTCTGACATCAGCGGAATTGAAAATCCTTGCGAAACTCATGCGTTCTCCGAAACGGGTTTTTACAAAAACACAGTTGTGTGAATGCATCAATGGCAGATATTATGAAAATGATGACCGGACAATGATGGTTCATATTTCCAATATCCGTGCTAAGATTGAGGATGACCCGGCCAACCCGAAGTATATCAAAACCGTCCGTGGATTCGGATACAAAATCGACAGCGATGATTAATCATAGAAGAATTGCATTAATTTTCAAAAAAACTGTTGACAAATAGAGGGTATCTGCGATACAATACCACCTGTAAAGTAAAAATACTTTACAGGTGGTGCTGTTTTATGGAGAAATTTATTGAAGAAGCGTTGCTTTATGATTTTTATGGAGAGCTGTTGACAGAGCATCAGAAGCTGATCTATGAGGATTTTGTTTTGAATGATCTGTCCCTGAGTGAAATCGCGGAAGACCGTGAGATCAGCAGGCAGGGCGTGTATGACATTGTCAGACGCTGCAGGAAACAGCTTCAGGGATATGAAGCGAAGCTTCATCTTGTTGCGAAATTTATTCATACGAAGGAACGCGTCGCAGAGATCAATCATTATGCGAACGAGATTCTTGAGCATCAGGAGGATCATCAGAGGATGATAGAATGTATTAACAGGATTGAGATGCTGTCCAATACAATCGTAGAAGAATTGTAGAACCGGAGGCGAAGCTATGGCATTTGAAAGTTTATCGGACAAATTGCAGAATGTATTTAAAAACTTAAGAAGCAAAGGCCGTTTAACAGAAGCAGATGTGAAAGCGTCACTGAAGGAAGTTAAAATGGCGCTTCTTGAAGCGGATGTTAACTTTAAGGTTGTTAAGCAATTTATTAACTCCGTGACAGAGCGGGCAGTTGGTCAGGATGTGATGAACAGTCTGACACCCGGGCAGATGGTCATTAAGATTGTCAATGAAGAGATGGTTGCTCTCATGGGCAGTGAGACTACAGAGATTAAGCTGAACAATAGCAACGAACTGACAGTCATTATGATGGCTGGTCTACAGGGTGCAGGTAAGACGACCACTTCTGCGAAGATTGCAGGCAAGCTGAAAGCAAAGGGACGCAAGCCTCTGCTGGTAGCCTGTGATGTATACAGACCGGCAGCCATCAAACAGCTGCAGGTGAATGGTGAGAAGCAGGGTGTGCCTGTTTTCTCCATGGGAGATCATCAGAATCCCGTTGATATTGCGAAGGCAGCCATTGAGCATGCGAAGAACAATGATCTGAATGTGGTGATTCTCGATACAGCTGGTCGACTTCATGTGGATGAGACCATGATGGAAGAGTTGGCGAATATTCAGAAGGCTATCAAGGTAGACCAGACAATATTTGTTGTGGATGCCATGACAGGTCAGGACGCAGTCAATGTTGCGAAGTCCTTTAATGAACAGATTGAGCTGGATGGTGTGATTCTGACGAAGATGGACGGCGATACCCGAGGCGGTGCGGCATTATCCATCCGAGCAGTGACAGGCAAGCCGATTCTGTATGTTGGTATGGGTGAGAAACTCTCTGATCTTGAGCAGTTCTATCCGGATCGTATGGCATCAAGAATCCTTGGTATGGGTGATATCCTGACATTGATCGACAAGGCTCAGAGCCAGATTGATGAGGATAAGGCCAGAGAGCTGAATCAGAAGATCAAGAAGGCGACATTTGGTTATGATGATCTGTTGGAATCACTGAATCAGGTGAAGAATATGGGCGGCATTACAGATATGCTTTCCATGCTTCCGGGTGTAGGCAGTCAGCTGAAGAATGTTGAGGTTGATGACAGTCAGTTCAGCCGGATTGAAGCAATTATTCTTTCCATGACACCGCAGGAGCGTGCGAATCCGGATTTGATCAATCCGAGCCGCAAGAAGCGGATTGCACAGGGTGCAGGCGTGGATATCAGTGAAGTGAACAAGTTGGCCAAGATGCTTGAACAGATGAAGAAGATGATGAAGCAGTTTGGTGGAAGCTTACCTAAGGCAGGCAAAAGAGGAAAATTCAAATTTCCTTTTAGTATATAATTAATTTTTTCAGGAGGTGAAAGAACATGGCAGTTAAAATCAGATTAAGAAGAATGGGTCAGAAGAAGGCTCCTTTTTATAGAATCATCGTAGCAGATTCCAGATCCCCAAGAGATGGTAAATTCATCGAAGAGATCGGTTACTACAATCCAAACGTTGAACCAAGTGATGTAAAGGTTAACGAAGAGCTCGCTCAGAAATGGTTATCTACAGGCGCTCAGCCAACAGAAATCGTTAGCAGACTTTTCAAGAACGCTGGCATCATTAAATAATTGATTTACAGTGGGGGAATCTGTAATGAAAGAATTAGTAGAAGTTATTGCTACTTCACTCGTAGATCACCCGGAAGAAGTTGTCGTTACAGAAACTGTAACTGACAAGTCTATCGTCTTAGAGCTCAAAGTGGCTCCTGATGATATGGGAAAGGTTATTGGCAAGCAGGGACGTATCGCGAAAGCAATCCGTACCGTTGTCAAATCTGCAGCGTCTAAGGATGATAAGAAAGTCATTGTAGAAATATTGCAGTAGAAACTGGGAGCTGTCGCGGTTGTTCTGGAAAGGCTTTGGCCTTTCGGAATATGCGGCGGCTTTTTGTGTCATAGATGATTTAATTGAGATATCACATGGAACAATTTTTGGGAATTTCCCGGTTTTATATATAAAGAAAGGAAAACGATGGAAAAATATTTGCGCGTAGGTGTTATTTCGTCTTCTCACGGTGTGAGAGGAGAAGCCAAGGTATTTCCTACAACAGATGATGTACAGCGTTTTAAGAAGCTGAAGACCTGTATCCTCGATACAGGCAGAGAATATAAGGAGCTTCATATAGAAAGTGTCAAGTTCTTCAAACAGATGGTCATTTTGAAGTTCAAAGAGATAACATCCATTGATGAAGTGATGCAGTATAAGGGCAAGGATCTTCTTGTTACCAGAGATCAGGCAGTAAAGTTGGAAGAGAATGAATATTTCATCTGTGATCTGATCGGACTGAAGGTTGTGACAGATGAAGGTGAAGATTTTGGCGTTCTGACAGATGTGATTCAGACAGGAGCCAATGATGTGTATGCGGTGAAATGCCCAAATGGCAAAGAAGTACTGCTGCCGGTCATTGATGAATGCATCCTGGATGTGGATCTTGAGAGGCAGCAGGTAACAGCTCATATCATGCCTGGACTTGTTGACTGATAGGAGAGAAGTATGGATTTTCATGTAATGACATTATTTCCGGATATGATTATGCAGGGGCTTTCTGACAGTGTGATCGGCCGTGCCGTCAGAAAAGGAACCATCGGCCTGCATACAGTGAATATCCGTGATTATTCTCTGGATAAGCATAAACATGTGGATGATTATCCTTATGGCGGAGGCGCAGGTATGGTGATGCAGCCGGAGCCGATTTATGCCTGCTATCAGGATATCGTCGGCAAGATGGATAAAAAGCCCCGTGTGATCTATATGACGCCTCAGGGCAGAGTTTTCAGCCAGGAAATTGCTGAAGAATTGTCAAAGGAAGAATCTCTGATTTTTCTTTGCGGTCATTATGAGGGCATTGATGAGCGTGTGCTGGATGAGATTGTTACAGACCATCTTTCTATTGGCGATTATGTTCTGACCGGTGGCGAACTGCCGGCCATGGTGATGATCGATACCATTGCCCGACTGGTACCGGGGGTACTCAACAACAGTGAATCTGCGGAGTATGACTCTTTCCAGGATGGTCTTCTGGAATATCCCCAGTATACAAGGCCGGAGATCTGGCATGACAAGCAGGTACCGGAAGTCCTTTTGTCCGGGCATCATGGCAATATTGAGAAGTGGCGCAGACAGCAGTCTTTGAAGCGGACCTTTGAGAGAAGGCCGGAACTGCTGGAACAGGAGAAAGTACAGGAGGCTTTGACGAAGAAGGACAGAGAATATCTGTCAGAGCTGGAAAAATCTGATGATACATTGTGAAAATTTTGAAGGAATCAAAGAAAATCGTCAAAATGACTTGCATTTCAGTGAATCCTATGATAAAATGTAATGCGCTGGTGCGTAAGCGTATCACTGCAGTTGCTCTTTAGCTGATGTACGAGTGATATTTGGCACCGGCGGTAATTGTAAGAAATGGATGGTCCTCTGCTGCAGGAGAATGCATTAAGAACATCTGGATATTATAAGGAGGTTCATTATGAACGATATTATTAAAAGCATTGAAGAAGCTCAGTTAAAATCTGATATTACACCATTTTCTGTTGGCGATACAGTTAAAGTATATGCTAAAGTAAAAGAAGGCAACAGAGAAAGAACACAGGTTTTCGAAGGAACTGTTATTAAGAGACAGAACGGCAGCAACCGTGAGACATTTACAGTTAGAAAGAGCTCTAACGGTATCGGCGTTGAGAAGACATGGCCGCTTCATTCCCCAATCGTTGAGAAGATTGAAGTTACAAGACGTGGTAAAGTAAGACGTGCGAAACTGTTCTACTTAAGAGACAGAGTTGGTAAGAAAGCTAAAGTTAAAGAATTGGTTAAATAATCAGTAAACACAGAAGTAAGATAATTGGGACAAATACATATGTACTTGTCCCATTTTCTTTAGTGAGGGCGGTAAATGAGAAAAGTTCCATTATCAAAGAAGCAAAAGCGTGCAGAGAAGATTAAGAAGACATTGATCCATGTCGGTATCTGGCTTCTTGGGCTGCTGATAGTTATTGCACTTGGTGTTTTTGCGGTGCGTGGTTTTGGTATTAAGACAGTGATCATTGATCAGTCGATGAACCCGACACTGCAGAATGAAGATGTTGTATTGCTGAATAAGCTCTCTTATAAGATAGGTTCACCGAAGCGGATGGATGTTGTTGCTGTCAGAATCGGTGCATCCGAGAACAGTCCGACCTATGTGCGGAGAATTATCGGTCTTCCGGGGGAGACTGTACAGATCAAAGACGGCAAGGTGTATATTGATGACACTGAACTGGAACTGACATTTAATGATGCGGCCATAGAGAATGCCGGTGTCGCCGAGAAGGGTGAGACCCTTGGGGACAATGAGTATTTTGTTTTATGTGATGATTATAATAATAACCGGGATGACAGCCGATTAGACAGTATAGGAACTATTGATTCGGATCAGATTCTCGGAAAGGTATGGCTGATTCGTTCACCACTGTCACGCCTTGGTCTGGTACATTAAACACAGGACATTATTGAAATTGAACAGTTAAGAACAGGAGAATTTATGAATATACAGTGGTATCCGGGACATATGACGAAAGCACGTCGTATGATGCAGGAAGATATTAAGCTTATTGATATTGTGATTGAACTGGTGGATGCAAGACTGCCTCTGGCCAGCAAGAATCCTGATATTGATGATCTGGCGAAGGGGAAGGCAAGGCTGATCCTTCTGAATAAATCAGATATGGCCGATCCGAAGTACACAAAGCTTTGGGAGAGCTATTTCAAGGCAAAAGGATTTTTTGTACTTCAGATTAACGCACGTACCGGTGCCGGTATGAAAGCTGTTACCGGTGTTGTTAATGAGGCGTGCAAAGAGAAGATTGAACGTGACCGCAGACGAGGCATTAAGAATCGCCCGATCAGAGCGATGATCGTGGGTATTCCGAATGTAGGAAAGTCCACGTTTATCAACAGCTATGCGGGCAAAGCCTGCACAAAGACCGGCAACAAACCGGGTGTAACAAAGGGCAAACAGTGGATCAAGCTGAACAAGAATGTTGAACTTTTGGATACGCCGGGAATTTTGTGGCCGAAGTTTGAAGATCAGGCAGTAGGACAGAAGCTTGCTATTTCCGGATCAATCAAGGATGATATCCTTAATATTACAGAACTTGCCATGAAGCTGGCAGATTATATGAGTAAGAATTATCCGGGAACGATGGCTTCTCGTTATGGTATTGAAGAGAGTGACGACAGTGTGAAGGTACTGGCGGATATTGCCATTGCCAAATGTTGTTTGATGAAAGGCGGAGAGCCGAATATCGACAAGGCAGCTTCCATGTTGATTGATGATTTCAGAAGTCTCAGACTTGGAAAGGTGACACTGGAACAGCCGCCTCAGTCAGAAGAGGAATGATAGAAATTGATTCAGGAAAAGATTGAGATAATCAGAGATAAGTTCAAGAATGCATCAATAGAAACACTGCCGGAATTGATGACAACTTATCGAGAAGATGGTCGAATTGGTGTCGGCAAGATTCTGGAAAGGGCACAGAAGAAGCTGGATGCGTACAACAAAGAACTTGATCGTGTGCAGAAGATGCTTTCTTATGAAAGACAGTATGGAGAATGCGGTGTTATCTGTGGAATTGATGAAGCCGGACGGGGGCCTTTAGCCGGTCCTGTTGTTGCAGCGGCTGTTATTTTGGATATAAACTGTCCGATTCTTTATGTCAATGATTCTAAGAAGCTTTCAGAGAAGAAGCGGGAAGAATTGTACGATGAGATTATGGAGAAGGCTGTCAGTGTGGGTGTAGGTATTGCGTCACCGGAGACGATTGATGAGATTAATATTCTTCAGGCAGATTATGTGGCCATGCGGGAGGCTGTGAGTCAGTTGACACCGAAGCCGGAAGTATTCCTAAATGATGCGGTGACCATTCCGGGCATTGAGGGCAGACAGGTGCCGATTATCAAGGGTGATGCCAAGAGCCTTTCTATTGCAGCGGCCAGTATCATTGCAAAGGTGACAAGGGACCGTATGATGCGTGAGTATGACAAACTGTTTCCTGAGTATGATTTTGCAAAGAATAAAGGATATGGAACAGCGGAGCATGTGGCGGCACTAAAGACATTTGGACCAACGCCGATTCACAGAAGAAGTTTTATATCCAATTTCATTTAGTGGGGGACGGTGTATGAACCATGTCGAGAAAGGCCATTATTATGAGCAGGAGGCTGCAGATTACCTGATATCCTGTGGCTATCGGATTTTGGAAACGAATTACCGATGCCGTCATGCAGAGATTGACCTGATCGCCATGGATGGTGACTATCTTGTTTTTGTGGAAGTCAAATACAGACAGTCTGACAGGGTTCAGTCACCCTCTGAAGCAGTTGATGGGAAGAAGCAGCGACAGATCAGTCTGGCGGCAGATCAATATTTGCTGAAGCATAAGGTGAGTGAGGAACAGCTTTGCCGGTTTGATGTAGTTGCTTTTTTGAAGGAACGGCCGATTTTATATAAGAATGCATTTGAGTATCAGGGAGCGAAAGGATGGTAGCAGTGACAGGAAGCGGAACAACAGAATTAAAAGAGAAAAATCACGTGCCGTATATACAGTTTAAGAATTTGTCTGCCACAGGCATTGTGAAGCATGGTTTTTCAACGAGAAAAGGCGGTGTGAGTACCGGTATTTTTTCGTCGATGAATCTGAATTTCAAGCGCGGAGATGATCCGGATGCCGTGTTGGAGAATTATCGCAGAATGGCTGCTGCTCTGAATATGCGTGTGGAGGATATGGTTTTGTCTGATCAGACGCATACAACCAATGTCCGTGTCATTACAGAGGAGGACAGGGGCAAAGGCATTTTGAGACCGCAGGATTACAGTGATGTGGACGGCATGATCACCAATGTTCCGGGAATTGTTCTTGTGACATCATATGCGGATTGTGTGCCCCTTTATTTCGTTGATCCGGTTAGAAAAGCCATCGGTCTGTCTCATTCAGGCTGGAAGGGAACGGTTGGTCATATCGGACAGAAGACCGTTGAGAAGATGCATGAGGTCTATGGCTCCGAGCCGAAGGATATCGTTGCAGCCATTGGCCCTTCTATCTGCCAGAGCTGTTATGAGGTCAGCGATGATGTGGCGGAGGCTTTCAGAGCCAATTTTACAGCCGATGAGGCAGCAGATATTTTGCTTGATAAAGGCAATGGCAAGTATCAGCTGGATTTGTGGAAAGCCAATTGGTATGTACTGACAGATGCAGGCATTCTGCCTGAACATTTGTCTGTGACAGATCTCTGCACAGCTTGTCATCCGGACCTTTTGTGGTCCCATCGAAAGACAAATGGGCAAAGAGGCGGTTTAGCTGCGTTTCTGTCCCTGATCGATACGTCTGTTTAGAAAACGGAGTAGAAGAATTATGAAGAAACATTTACATGTGATCCAGTCAATTGTTCCCGGTAGTATTGCAGAGGAAATGGAGCTGCAGCCCGGTGATACAGTCCTTGCTATCAATGGCCAGGATATCGAGGATGTGTTTGACTATCATTATCTGGTCAATGATGAATATGTTGAAATGCTGATCCGCACGGCTGATGGAACGGAAGAAGTGCTGGAGATTGAGAAGGATTACGATGAAGATATCGGTATCGTATTCGAGTCCAGTCTGATGGACGATTATCGCTCCTGCAGCAATAACTGTATTTTCTGCTTTATCGATCAGCTTCCGAAGGGCATGCGTGAGACGATGTATTTCAAGGATGATGATTCCAGACTTTCCTTCCTTCAGGGCAATTATATTACTATGACGAACATGAAGGACGAGGCGTTGGAGCGTATCATTCGATACAAGCTGGAACCCATCAATGTTTCAGTGCATACAACCAATCCGGAACTGCGGTGTATGATGCTGCACAACCGTTTTGCGGGCAAGATCATGGAGCAGCTTCAGAAACTTTATGAGGGCGGTATTATCATGAATGGTCAGATCGTTCTCTGCAAGAACGTCAACGATGGCGAAGAACTGGAGAGAAGTATTCGTGACCTGTCCGGCTTTATCCCGAACATTGAGAGCGTTTCTGTGGTACCGGTAGGCCTTTCTGACCACAGAGAGGGCCTTTATCCGTTGGAACCTTTTAACAGGGAGGACGCCAGAGAAGTCATTGCCTGCATTGAGAAATGGCAGAAGAAGCTGTATGAGGAGTATGGTACACACTTTATCCATGCTTCGGATGAATGGTATCTTCTGGCGGGATATGAGATGCCGGAGGAAGAACGCTATGACGGTTATCTTCAGCTGGAAAATGGCGTTGGTATGATCCGTCTTCTGACGGAGGAGTTTCATGAGGGCCTGAAAGAAGCTGTTACAAACGGCAAAAAGCGTCATGTGACGATTGCAACAGGACATTCTGCTGTGGGAACCATTCGAAAACTGGCAGAAGAGCTTTGTGAGAAGTTCCCTAATGTGACCGTAGATGTCTATGAAATTGTGAATCATTTTTTTGGAGAACAGATAACGGTTTCAGGGCTGATGACAGGAACAGATCTGAAGGAACAGCTTCAGGGCAAAGATCTCGGTGAGACGCTGCTGCTTCCGGTCAATATTCTTCGAAGTGGTGAGGATGTGCAGATACTTTTGGATGATATAACGATTCCTGAACTTGAAAATACTTTACAAATTCCGATTTCGATTGTACAATCAAACGGACAGGACCTGGTAGATAAAATTCTGGGAAGAGGTGAGATAGATGAGTAAACCAATTGTGGCTATTATAGGTAGGCCGAATGTAGGTAAATCAACTTTATTCAATGCCCTGGCAGGACAGCAGATTTCTATTGTCAAGGATACGCCGGGAGTAACAAGAGACCGAATTTATGCAGATGTAAACTGGCTGAATACACAGTTTACAATGATTGATACAGGTGGTATTGAACCATCTACCAATGATCTGATCTTGAAGAGCATGCGTGAGCAGGCTGAGATCGCCATTGAGACAGCGGATGTGATCATCTTTCTGACGGATGTGCGTCAGGGGGTTGTAGATGCGGATTTCCAGGTTGCCAATATGATCCGTCGTTCAGGCAAGCCGGTTGTTCTCGTTGTCAATAAGGTGGATAATTTCAAGACCATGATGGCGGATGTCTATGAATTCTATAATTTAGGACTGGGAGATCCGATGCCGATCAGCGGCAATTCCAAGCTTGGACTGGGTGATATGCTGGACGAAGTCATCAAGCATTTTAAACCGGGTACAGCAGAAGAAGAGGCAGATGAACGTCCGCATGTTGCCATTGTGGGTAAGCCGAACGTAGGCAAGTCATCCCTGATCAACAAACTGACAGGTGAGAATCGTGTTATTGTCAGCAATATTGCCGGTACAACACGTGATGCCATCGATACGGTGATCAAGCACAACGGCAAGGAATATGTTTTCATCGATACAGCAGGTTTGCGCCGTAAGAGCAAGATCAAGGAGGATATTGAACGTTATAGTATTATCCGTACGGTTTCGGCGGTGGAGCGTGCCAATGTGGTGGTTCTGATGATTGATGCCAAGGAAGGTGTGACAGAACAGGATGCCAAGATCGCAGGTATTGCCCATGAGCGCGGCAAGGGTATGATCATTGCAGTGAACAAGTGGGATGCCATCGAGAAAGATGACAAGACCATGAACAAGTTTACCAAGGATGTCAGAGAGAAGCTGGCATTTATGCCATATGCAGAGATGCTGTTTATCTCGGCAGAGACAGGTCAGAGACTGCCGAAGCTTTTTGATACCATCGATGCGGTTATTGAGAATCATGCAATGCGTGTAGGTACAGGTGTCCTCAATGAGATACTCAGTGAGGCTGTTGCCATGAAACAGCCGCCATCAGATAAGGGCAGACGTCTGCGTCTTTACTATATTACACAGGTATCTGTCAAGCCGCCGACATTTGTCATCTTTATCAACGATAAAGAACTGACACATTTCTCTTATACCCGTTATATCGAGAATCAGATTCGTGAAACCTTCGGATTCCGCGGTACGCCGCTTCACTTTATCTATCGTGAAAGAAAGGATAAGGGTTAAAAATGGCAATTAAAGTCATTATCTGTCTGGTACTGGGTTATATTTTCGGATGTTTTCAGACAGGCTATTTCTATGGCAAATTATTCAAGGGAATTGATGTCCGCAATTACGGCAGCGGCAATGCCGGAACAACCAATACCCTTCGAACCCTGGGCAAACCGGCCGGCTATATTGTCTTTCTTGGGGATGCCCTGAAGGCAGTATTTGCCGTTTGGATTGTGAGATATCTGCTGTTCCCGGGACTTGGTGATGTGACGAAGATTCTGGAGACCGTCACGGCTCTTGGCGTTGTTATCGGGCACAATTATCCCTTTTATATGCATTTTAAGGGCGGCAAAGGCATTGCGGCAACCGGTGGCTTTATGTTTGCACTGGATGTGCGCATCGCCCTGATCGCTGCGATTGTATTTGCGGTTGTATTCTTTACAACACGATATGTCTCCGTGGGTTCTTTGACCATTACGGCACTGTTCCCGATTCTGATGCTGATCTTTTATCCTGGACAGTGGGTGGTGTTTGGACTCAGTCTGATATTCACGGCACTGGCTTGGTGGCGGCATCGGGCGAATATTAAGCGGCTGATGAATGGGACAGAGAATAAATTTGAGAAAAAGAAACGGTAATAGAGTACGAATTGCGAAACTTCACGTTTATCGAAAGAATCCGTGTTCAACGATTCAAAGCAGGCACGTTTGCACTGCCTAATGCTGGCAGCAGTACATAAGGTCCTAAAGAACAGGACCTAAGTACTGGCCGCATTAGAAGCACCTGCTTATGAATGCGTTGAACACGGATTTTTTTTGGAGACTGAGAGTTTCACAATTTTTCTATTTCTCTGATGGAGAACACAGCTGATTGGAGAAGGTGTCGGAAGTATCTATTGAAAATAAAATGTGTTTAGCTGGTTGTAGCGCCTGGAATTTTTTATTATAATAAAAAGAAAAATATGTTCCTTAAATTGTCTGCTGCTCAGGAGAGAAAGTATTCTTCGATAGAGATAATTCATACGTCTAAGAGTTATACCTCTTTCATATAGTATATGGAATGATTGTAATATACTTATGGAAGGGGTATTTTTATGGATGAATTGCGTGTATATAGAGATATTCAGATGCGAACGGGCGGCGAGATCTATATTGGCGTTGTAGGGCCTGTACGTACAGGAAAATCCACTTTTATCAAACGTTTTATGGATCTGATGGTGCTTCCGGGAATTGATAATGTTCATGAGAGGGAACAGGCCAGGGATGAACTGCCTCAGAGTGCGGCAGGGCGGACGATTATGACGACGGAACCGAAGTTTATTCCGAAAGAAGCGGTTTCAGTTCATATTTCCGATGATATCCAGGTGAAGATACGACTGATCGACTGTGTTGGCTTTATGGTGGATGGGGCATCGGGACATATGGAGGATGATAAGGACCGGATGGTTAAGACGCCGTGGTATGAGGATCCGATTCCTTTTACAAAGGCAGCGCATATTGGCACTCAGAAAGTAATCCGGGATCATTCTACTATCGGGCTTGTGATTACAACGGACGGCAGTTTCGGTGAGATTGCCGGGGAAAGTTTTGCGGCGGCAGAGGAGATGGCTGTAGGTGAGCTGAAACAAATTGGCAAGCCATTTATTGTTGTGGTGAATACAACCCGGCCTTATGCTATGGAAACCCAGGAATTGTGCCGCAGGAAGGAAGAAAAATACGATATTAAATGTCTGCCGTTTAACTGCGATCAGCTGAAGCAGGAAGATATCCAGAATATTATGGCAACGATGCTTTTGGAGTTTCCGGTATCTCAGATAGATTTTTATACACCGAAATGGTTTGATCTTTTGCCGGAGGAGGGGGAAGTCAAGGCGGCAGTGGCAGATACAGCCAGAGAGTATCTGATGAATGTGCGCCATCTGAAAGATGTGCGTCCGATGCAGGAGAAGCTGACCTGCCCATACATAAAGAAATGTTTTATTGAAACGGTGAGTATGAGCGACGGGAAAGTCATCTTTCATCTTGAGATCGATCAGAAATATTATTATGAGCTGCTGTCAGAGTGGATGGGAATGCCGGTGAAGGGAGACTATGCCTTTTACAGGATTCTCCGTCAATTGTCGGAAAATCAGACAGCATATTCAGCGGTATCTCAGGCGGTGGAATCTGCCAGAGCCAAAGGATACGGCGTGGTGGCACCGGAGAAAGAGGAGGTGCTTCTGGAGCCTCCGGTGCTTATAAAACACGGCAGCCGTTATGGTTTTAAGATCAAGGCAAAGGCACCTTCGATCCACATGATCAAAGCCGGAATTGAGACGGAGATCGCGCCGATTGTGGGTGATCAGGCCCAGGCGGAAGAATTGATCACCTCCATGAACAATAGTCAGGAACAGGATCCGAAAGCCATCTGGGATACATTGATTTTCGGCAAAACTGTGGGACAGCTGGTGGAGGAAGGCATCCAGACGAAGGTTACCCGGATGTCGGAGAATAGTCAGGTTAAGATGCAGGAGGCCATTCAGAAGATTGTCAACGACGGCAATGGCAGTGTGATTTTTATTATTATATAACAGATTGCCGAGCTGTTTGGTCTGTGGATGGCTGTAAGGCTGTGCAGATAATTAAGATCAAAGTCAAAAATGTCGAAAATCGCAGAAAGGCAGATGGTTTTCGGCATTTTTTTGCGTATTGCTGAATGAGAGATAGATGGTATAATAGAGAGAAGCGACAAATGCATAGAAAAAGTTGCTGAAATATATTCAAAGAGAGAGAATTTGTGCAGCAGGCTGTTGCACAAAATGGAAATAAATATAGATACTAAAAAAGGAAACTAAAACAATGCATACGAATCAAAATCACAAAACAACCTACAGAATCATCACAGCTCTCCTTCTCATCCTCTGGGTTGCCTTCATTTTCAGCAATTCCATGGATAATGCAGATGCTTCCACGTTAAAGAGCGGTGCGGTGCTGGCATTGCTTAGACGTATTCTTGGCAGTGAAGGGGCGGCCCTGACGGAGTTTATTGTCCGCAAGACAGCCCATTTTACAGAGTTTGCTATTGAGGGTATATTGTTATTATCTGTGGTAAAGGGTTATACTATGCGGCCGCTGCGGTTTCTCGGGTGGCCCCTGCTGGCCGGTTTGATGACAGCTCTTACAGATGAGACAATCCAGCTTTTTTCACTGGGACGATCTTCTCAGGTGACAGATGTATGGATTGATTTTGCCGGAGTGGTGACGGGAACTTTACTGGCCTTTCTGGTGCAGGCTATTGTCCGCCGATGCAAAAAATCGTGAGATTTGCACGGCGGGCTTTTTTTGCCGCCGTTTTTATGTTAAAATGAGCGGTAGTAAATCTGTCGGGATAAGACTGACAGGAAAATGGATGCAAGCGAAGGGATTGCTAAAAGAAACGCTTGATAGAAGGTGTTATCGATGTACTAGATACAGGCAATCAAAAGGACTTAAAACTTAATAATAAAGGAGAACATAAAATATGAACGTGACGATTTATACAGATGGTGCAGCCAGAGGCAACCCGGGACCTGGTGGATACGGGGCTGTTCTTGAATATATTGATCCAAAGAATCAGCTGCATGTGAAGGAGTTATCGGCGGGATACCGCAGAACGACCAATAACCGGATGGAGCTTCTTGGCGTGATCACAGCCTTGGAGGCATTGAACCGCCCGTGCAATGTGACCCTTTACTCGGATTCCAAGTATGTGGTGGATGCTTTTAACCAGCACTGGGTAGATGGCTGGGTGAGAAAGGGATGGAAGCGGGGCAAAAATGAGCCGGTAAAGAACGTGGATCTCTGGAAGCGGCTTCTTCAGGCAAAGGCACCCCATGCAGTAAAATTTGTCTGGGTGAAAGGCCATGCAGGTCATCCGCAGAATGAGCGCTGTGATGAACTGGCGACTTATGCAGCAGACAACGGTCCGCTTTTGGAGGATACAGGTGCCGAGTTGTAGGCGGCCGGATTAGGATATTTTCGGAAAATTTTTTTGATAAAAGAAAATGATAAAAGCAAAGTGGCTAATAGGAGTCAAAAAAATTAGAGATTACAATAGCAGATGAGTAAAATGATAAGATAGAAAGTGAACTGGAGGAATACAATGATACAATTTCCGGAGAAGTTTCAGGAAAGAATGCAGAAGATGCTTGGTGATGAAGAATATGCGGAATTTTTGAAGAGCTATGATCTGCCTTTTCATAACGGATTAAGAATTAATACATGGAAAACAAAACCCCAGGAACTGCTTCAGCGGATGGGTGTGGATTTGAAGCAGGTACCTTGGAATGAGACAGGATTTTATCTTGAGAATAAGAAGCAATTTTCAAAACATCCTTATTATCAAGGAGGTCTTTATTATATTCAGGAGGCCAGCGCCATGCTGCCGGCAAAGCTTGTGAATGCACAGCCTGGGGAGAAGATTCTGGATATGTGTGCGGCACCGGGAGGCAAAAGTACGGCCATCGGTGCAGCCTTAAAGGGTGAGGGCCTGCTGATATCCAACGATATCAGCAAGTCCAGAGCCAAGGCACTTCTGCGCAATCTGGAGGGCTTTGGCATTATCAACAGTATTGTTGTCAGTGAGTATCCGGAGAAATTATCCAGATATTTCCCGGAATTCTTTGATAAAGTATTGATTGATGCACCGTGTTCCGGCGAAGGCATGTTTCACAAAGAACCTTCTATGACTGAGAGCTGGCTGAGAATGGGACCGGAGGAATACCATAAGCTTCAGATGGAGATTCTGACCTATGGTGCCAAAATGGTCCGTCCGGGCGGCAAATTAATATATTCTACATGTACTTTTTCACCGGAAGAGGATGAGGGCAGCATTGCGTGGTTTTTGCAGGAACATCCGGATTTCCATCTGGTGGAAGTAGACGATGATAAGGATTTATGCGGCTGTCATTGTATTGATCATGGTCATCCGGAATGGGCAGACGGCAATCCTGAACTTACAAAGACAAGGCGTCTCTGGCCGCATCATCTGGAGGGTGAGGGCCATTTTGCAGCTGTGCTTTGCCGTGACGCGGACAGCGAGCCGATGGGCGGCAAAGTGACTTTGGCATCCGTTCCAAAACTGCCGGCAGAGATGGAGAGCTTTTTCCAGTTTTTGGAGACAGAGGGTATCCATTATCCTTTTGACAAGAAACGTCTGCTTGTACAGAACGGCTATGTGCAGTATATTCCGGAGGGAATGCCGGAGCTGAAGGGGCTGCATATTATGCGAAGCGGATGGTTTTTAGGAGAACTCAAGAAGAAGCGTTTTGAACCAAGTGGTGCCTTTGCCAGGGGCCTGACACCGGATGTCTGCGACAAAGTGATCGCTTATCCGGGAGACAGCGAAGAAGTGGTGCGCTATTTGAAATGCGAGACACTGCAGGTGGATCCGAATCTGAAGAACGGATGGTATCTGATCTGCGTGGATGAATTTGCCTTGGGTTGGGGTAAAGTTTCCAATGGTACGTTGAAAAACAAATACCCATCTGGCTGGCGTCTTGTTTAAGATGTACTTATGCGGAAAGTTTTGAATTAGATAAGCAGCCCGGAAGTTTTTATGAAGCTGGGTTCCGCACCGGAAGAGCAGCTTAGGAGGTATATATGAAGACAAGTTTCAGATTGGACAAGTACCTGGCGGATATGTCTGTGGGGACCCGCAGTGAAGTGAAGAATCTGATCAAAAAAGGACTGGTGACGGTGAATGGCGAAGTCATCAGAAAGCCTGAATATAAAGTAGACATTGAAAAGGATGATCTGGTATGCCGGGGAGAGCCTGTTGTTTATCAGACGCTGGTTTATTATATGCTTAACAAGCCGGCGGGGGTTATTTCAGCCACCAATGATCCAAAGCAGCAGACAGTGCTGGATCTGATCACGGATAAGTCCAGAAAGGATTTGTTCCCGGTGGGGCGTCTGGATAAGGATACCGAAGGCCTCTTATTGATCACCAATGACGGAGATCTGGCCCATCAGCTTTTGTCACCTAAAAAGCATGTGGATAAGGTTTACCGTGCGAGGATTGAAGGGCAGGTAACAGCGGAAGATGCAGCGCTATTTGCAAAAGGGCTGGAGATCGATGATGAAGACGGTGCCTGGAGGGCGATGCCTGCCAAATTGAATATTTTATCTTCCGGGCCTGAATCGGAGGTTGAGATTACCATTCGTGAAGGCAAATTTCATCAGATTAAGAGGATGTTCGAGGCCGTAGACAAGAAAGTGGTCTATTTGAAGCGACTGTCCATGGGAAGTCTGAGACTGGATGAGACATTGGCTCTGGGTGAATATCGTGAGCTGACAGAAGATGAAGTGCAGGCATTAAAAGAATCGAAAGGACATACGAATGATGAAGAATGATATAGAGAGACTCCTGGAGGGAAAAGAAGCCGTTATTTTTGATGTGGACGGTACATTGATTGATTCCATGGGGGTCTGGGAAGAAGTGGACAGAATTTATCTGACAAGACACGGCAAACCGATGTCAGAGGATTTGCAGCGCAAACTGGCGGGGCTTAGTATTTTGCAGGCTGCTGATTATTTCAGAAATGTGATCGGCATTGATGATCCGCCTGAAAAAATGCTGGCGGAATGGAATGAACTGGCTTTTGAGCAGTATAGACATGAAATTCAGATGAAGCCGGGAGCCGCAAAGTGGTTGTCACTCATTGAAGAGAAAGAACTGCCCATGGCAGTTGCAACCAGCAATACAAGGAAGCTTGCCATGACAGCCCTGCATGCCCAGGATATTGAGCATTATTTTAGAGTGATCATGACAGGTGAAGATGTGGTAAGAGGCAAGCCGGATCCTTTTGTTTATCAGGAGGCAGCCAGACGTCTTGGTGTGAATCCAAAGAATTGTCTTGTATTTGAGGATATTCCGGAGGGCATCCAGGCGGGACTTTCTGCAGGCATGACGGTATGCGCTGTACAGGATGATTTTTCTGATTATCAGATAGAGGAAAAGAAGAAGCTGGCCCATTATTATATCAATTCCTTTGAGGATATTTTTAATAATAAAGTAGAGGTTCTGGCATGATGAGAGAATTTCTTCCGATCAGCCGGGATGACATGAAAAAGCGCGGCTGGGATGAACTGGATTTCGTCTACGTCATTGGCGATGCCTATGTGGACCATCCTTCTTTCGGGCCGGCTATTATCAGCCGTGTGCTGGAGGCCCATGGCTATAAAGTGGGTATTATTTCACAGCCGGACTGGAAAAATGACCAGTCAGTGATGGCACTTGGTGTGCCGAGACTGGGATTTCTTGTCAGTGCCGGCAATATGGATTCCATGGTGAATCATTATACGGTTTCAAAGAAAAGGCGTCATCAGGACGCCTTTACGCCGGGGGGCGTTTACGGAAAAAGACCGGACTATGCGGCGGTTGTCTATGGGAATATGATTCGCCGGGCCTGCCCGGATAAACCGATCATTGTGGGCGGTATTGAGGCCAGCCTTCGAAGACTGGGGCACTATGACTACTGGTCCAACAAAATCCGAAGATCCCTGCTTATTGAGTCATCGGCAGATTTATTGTTGTATGGTATGGGTGAACGTTCAATCGTTGAGGTGGCCGATGCACTGGATGGAGGCATTGAAGCCTCGGATATCACATGGATTGCCGGTTCTGTTTTTAAGAGTAAAAAGGCCGAAGATTTTGGTGAAGAAGCTATTATGTTGCCGACATTTGATGAGATTGCATCAGATAAACGCAAATATGCCGAAAGCTTTTATATTCAGTATCAGAATACAGACCCATTTTCCGGCAAGCGAATGATTGAAAAGTACGGAGCACGTATGTACGTGATCCAGAATCCGCCGGCCAAACCTTTAAGCGAGCAGGAAATGGACGATGTCTATGACCTGCCTTATGTGAGAGATTATCATCCGTCTTATAAAGTCCTCGGCGGCGTGCCGGCTATTGAGGAAATTAAATTCAGTCTGGTGAGCAATCGGGGATGCTTCGGCGGATGCAGTTTCTGTGCCCTGACTTTCCATCAGGGAAGGATCATACAGACCAGAAGTCATGAATCCATTGTAAAAGAAGCAGCAGCTTTGACGAAACGCAAAGATTTTAAGGGCTATATCCACGATGTAGGCGGACCAACGGCCAATTTCAGGCATCCTGCCTGTAAACATCAGTTAAAACGCGGCGCCTGTCCGAATAAGCAGTGCCTGTTCCCGAAACCGTGTTCCCAGTTGCAGGCAGATCACAAGGATTATGTGACACTTCTGCGCAAGCTCCGGGCATTGCCGGGAATTAAGAAGGTTTTTATCCGCTCCGGTATTCGTTTTGATTATCTGCTGGCAGATAAGGACAAAACATTTCTGAAAGAATTGTGTCAGTATCATATCAGCGGTCAGCTGAAAGTGGCGCCGGAACATGTCAGTGACGCGGTGCTTGACAAGATGGGCAAACCGCATCATGAAGTATATGTGGATTTTACAAAACAGTATAAGAAGATGAACCAGCGTCTTGGTATGGATCAGTATCTGGTGCCGTATCTTATGTCTTCTCATCCGGGATCTGAATTGAAGGATGCCGTCACTCTGGCTGAATATATCCGGGATCTTGGGTATATGCCGGAACAGGTGCAGGACTTCTATCCGACACCGTCCACTTTATCGACCTGTATGTACTATACAGGGCTTGATCCACGGACCATGACACCGGTTTACGTGCCGAAGGATCCTCATGAGAAAGATATGCAGCGAGCCCTGATCCAGTATCGGGATCCGAAGAATTATCAGTTAGTAAAAGAGGCGCTGATCAAGGCGGGAAGAGAAGATTTAATCGGTTTTGACAGTCGTTGTCTGATACCGCCTAGACCGATGCAGCACGGATACGGCAAAGCACCGGCACAGAACCGCAATGTAAGAACAAACAATGCAAAGAACAATAGCTCACGAAATGGCAAGTTCAGCAGCAGGAACAATAGCAGGAAACGCACAACTGAAAATATATCAAGAAACACATCTACTAATAGAAAGAAGGGGTCACAGAGTGAAAAAGCTCATCGTCGGCACGAATGAAAGCGGCCAGCGACTGGATAAATATCTGGGGAAAACCCTCAGTGAAGCACCGAAAAGTTTTATTTACAAGATGCTTCGAAAGAAAAACATTACATTAAATGACAAAAAGGCAGACGGCAGCGAAAAGTTGAATGTTGGGGATACAGTCACATTTTGGCTGTCTGATGAAACTTTTGATAAATTTAAAGGTGTCGTAGAGAATATGTCGGCAAAACGATTGCCGAAACCAGAGATTATTTATGAAGATAATCAGATTATTATTATGAACAAGGCATCGGGGGTGCTGTCCCAGAAAGCGGCACCGGAGGATGTGTCCATCAATGAAATGATGATCGGGTGGCTCTTGGAGAGCGGACAGCTCACGAAAGAGATGCTTCAGACCTTTCACCCGTCGGTCTGTAATCGACTGGACCGCAACACAAGCGGACTGATCACCGGCGGCAAGACACTGGCAGCTTTGCAGTTCCTGTCAGAGGGCTTTCGTGATCGTACCATTCACAAATACTATTTCTGTATTGTCGCAGGGAAAGTTACTGAGAAGGTCAGACTTCATGGATATCTGCACAAAGATGAGGCTTCCAATCAGGTAACCATCACAAAAGAAGCCAGACATCAGGCGGATTATATTGAAACGGAATATGAACCGCTGGCAGAGGGAAAAAACTGTACACTGCTGAAGGTTTTTCTGATTACAGGCCGGACTCATCAGATCCGCGCCCATCTGGCAAGCGTTGGACATCCGATCATTGGTGATTATAAATATGGCAGCCCGGAGATGAATATGGCTTTTAAAAAGGAATACGGTATCAAACGTCAGCTGCTGCATGCGGCTATCCTTAAAATGCCGGAATGTCAGCCACCTTTTGATAATTTGTCCGGGAAAATATTTACCGCACCGCTTCCTAAGGATTTTGTACGGGTGATGATGGGAGAGGGAATCTGCTTTAAGAAGGAGTGGATGTCCTGATGGCAACCTGGAATTCCAGAGGGCTTCGAGGCTCTCTTCTTGAAGAACTGATCAACCGGACCAATGAAAAATACAGAGAACAGCATCTGGCATTGATCCAGAAGATTCCGACGCCAATCACGCCGGTGAGAATGGATCAGGAAACAAGAAGGATTACCCTGGCCTATTTTGAACATCGTAGTACGGTGGATTATATCGGTGCAGTACAAGGTATTCCGGTCTGCTTTGATGCCAAGGAATGCCGGACATCCAATTTTCCGATACAGAATATCCATGAGCATCAGGTGGTGTTTATGCGGGATTTTGAGGCTCAGGGCGGTGTGGCTTTTCTGATTTTATACTTTACGTCAGCAGACAGATATTTTTATCTGCCTTATGAACAACTGGCTGTCTTCTGGAACCGGTCAAAAACCGGTCATGCCAAGCATTTTAAAATAGAAGAACTGGATACGCAATATGAACTGACTTGTAATGGATGTTATATTCATTATCTGGAGGCCATTCAGAAAGATCTTGATACACGTGAGTTCTAAATTTGAGGGAGAGAAAATGACCCTGAATTGGGACAGGCCAAATGACATCACTTGACAATTGTGGAAAGGTATATTATAATTAGTTTCACGTATTATCAAATTAGCAGACTAAAGTATTTGCGGTAAAGGAGCCTATTATGGATAGTTTATTACATACTCCGGAAGGTGTCAGAGACATTTATAATGAAGAATGCAGCAAGAAGAATGCATTGTCAGCCAAACTTGACAGAATTCTGAAGCTGTATGGCTATAAGGATATACAGACACCGACATTTGAGTTTTTCGATATTTTCAACAGAGAAAGAGGATCTGTGCCGTCACGCAATATGTACAAGTTCATAGACAGAGACGGTTCTACACTGGTTCTGAGACCGGATATCACACCGTCTATTGCGAGAGCTGTGGCCAAGTATTTTAAGGAAGAGACGATTCCTCTTCGTTTTTCTTACTGTGGCAATACATTCATCAACAATTCAAGCTTGCAGGGCAAGATGAAGGAGACGACCCAGTTGGGTGCCGAGCTGATCGGAGACCGTGACATTGAAGGGGATGCAGAAGTGGTAGCCCTGGCTATTCATCTGCTGCTTGAATCAGGACTGACGGATTTTCAACTGGATATCGGCCATGTAGGGCTCTTTAAGGCGTTGGTGGCAGAAGCCGGGATGGATGAAGAGACAGTCAGTCAGCTGAGGGTACTGATCGAGAGCAAGAACTATTTTGGTGTGGAAGCCTTAGTTGAGAAATTGACGTTGTCTGATGAGACTGCAAAGCTTCTTTTGAAACTGCCGGAACTTTTCGGTTCAGGAGATATTATCGCTGAAGCTCGAAGCATGACGTGCAATGCTGAGGCACTCAAAGCGTTGGATGAGATTGAAAAACTGTGTCAGCTGATTGCGGAGTATGGTTTTGAAAAATATATTACTATTGATTTAGGTATGCTGACAGAGTATGATTATTATACAGGGATGATTTTCAGGGGATATACATATGGAACCGGTGATGCGGTTGTCAAGGGTGGACGTTATGACCATCTGATCGGTCAGTTCGGCAAGGATGCAGCCAGTGTGGGTTTTGCCGTCGTGCTGGATGAGCTGATGCTGGCACTTTCCAGACAGAAGATTGATATTCCGACAAATGAAGAAGCAACGATGGTGCTTTATGAACTGGAGTATCGCAGTACAGCTATCCGCACAGCCAATGCACTGAGAAATATTAATCAGGCAGTCAGTATGATGAAGAAGGAGACAGATAAGTCTCTGGATGATTATAAGGCCTACAGCAGACGCTATCATATTGATCATATTTTATATGTTGACCAGGATAAGGAACTGACAAAAATAGACATATCTGATGATTCGGTCCGGAAGATGCCGGTTCCTGAATTTTAGAGACAGAGGAAATGGAGGAAGATATAAGATGAAGTATTTGACATTTGCTCTGGCTAAAGGCCGTCTGGCAAAGAAATCGCTGGCATTATTTGAGCAGATCGGAATTTCAATGGATGAGATGAAGGATCCTGATACAAGAAAACTGATTTTTGTGAATGAAGATTTGAAGATCAAGATGTTCCTGGCCAAGGCATCAGATGTACCGACTTATGTGGAATATGGTGCAGCAGATATCGGTGTGGTGGGCAAAGATACATTGTTGGAAGAAGGACGCCGTTTGTACGAAGTGCTGGATCTGGGATTCGGTAAGTGCAGAATGTGTGTCTGTGGTCCGAAGTCAGCGGCCGAGTATCTTCAGCATCAGGAGCTGATCCGTGTGGCGTCCAAGTACCCGAATATTGCAAAGGATTACTTTTACAACAAGAAGCATCAGACCGTAGAGATCATCAAACTCCACGGCTCTGTGGAACTGGCACCGATTGTTGGGCTGTCTGAAGTGATTGTGGATATTGTGGAGACAGGAACAACCCTGAAGGAGAACGGACTGGAAGTGCTTGAGGAGATATGCCCGCTTTCAGCAAGAGTTGTTGTGAATCAGGTCAGTATGAAAATGGAGAATGAGCGGATTATGAAGCTCATCAGAGATATTAAAACGGTCATCTGAGAACGGATTGAGAGCCGAATAGAGGAAGGTTGTATGGAGCAAACATCAGTGGGAGGCATAGAACAATGAAGATTACAAAAGTGACAGAAGATGCAGTGGCAACATTGCTGGATGATTTATTAAAGCGAAGCCCGAATAACTATACAGGTTATGCAGATAAGGTACAGGCAATTATTGATGATGTGAGAGAACGCGGAGACGAAGCACTTTTTGAGATGACGAAGCGGTTTGATGGTGCCGATTTAAACGCCGACAATATCCGTGTGACACAGGCAGAGATTGACGAGGCATATACCCTTGTGGATGCATCATTGATTGAAGTTATCCGCAAAGCCATGACCAATATCCGTGTTTACCATGAGAAGCAGCGTCAGTACGGATGGTTTGATACGACACCGGATGGAACGATTCTCGGACAGAAGGTGACACCACTTCAGAGTACAGGTGTGTATGTTCCGGGAGGCAAGGCTGCTTATCCGTCTTCTGTTCTGATGAATGTGATTCCTGCCAAGGTAGCAGGTGTTGAGAAGATTGTCATGGTGACGCCTCCGGGCAAAGACGGCAAAGTGAATCCGGGTACTTTGGTGGCAGCCAATGAAGCCGGCGCTGATGAGATTTACAAAGTGGGCGGTGCACAGGCGATTGCAGCACTGGCTTTTGGTACAGCTTCTGTTCCTAAGGTAGACAAGATCGTGGGACCGGGCAATATTTACGTGGCGTTGGCCAAGAAAGACGTTTACGGCTATGTCAGCATTGATTCTATTGCGGGACCAAGCGAGATTCTCGTGATCGCTGATGAGACAGCTAATCCGAGATATGTGGCTGCAGATCTTTTGTCACAGGCTGAGCATGATGAACTGGCTTCCGCTATTCTTGTGACAACCAGTGAGAAGCTGGCAGGGGAAGTGCAGAAAGAGATTGAAGGCTTTACACAGGTGCTTTCCAGAAAAGCCATTATTGAGAAGTCTCTGGAGAATTACGGCCATATCCTGATTGCCTCATCCATTGATGAAGCAGTGGAGATTGCTAATGCTATTGCATCAGAGCATCTGGAAATTGTCACAGCCAATCCTTTCGAAGTCATGACAAAGATCCGCAACGCAGGTGCGATTTTTATCGGTGAGAACAGTTCCGAACCTTTGGGTGATTATTTTGCAGGACCGAACCACATCCTGCCGACAAACGGCACAGCCAAATTCTTCTCACCTCTGAGTGTGGATGATTTTGTGAAGAAATCCAGCATCATTTACTATTCAAGAGAAGCACTTGCAGCAAAGAAAGACGATATCATTCAGTTTGCCAAGGCTGAATCACTGACAGCACATGCCAATTCCATAGCTGTACGTTTTGAGGATAAATAGATGGATAGAACAGCATCAATTTCAAGAACAACATCTGAAACAGATATAGCAGTGACATTGAATCTGGACGGCTCCGGTCGTTCGGATATTGATACAGGCATTGGGTTTTTTGACCATATGCTTCGAAGTTTTGCCAAACACGGTTTTTTTGATCTGACAGTCCATGTGAAGGGTGATCTGGAAGTGGATTGCCATCACACCATTGAGGACACAGGTATTGTGCTTGGCGAGGCTATCAAGAAAGCACTGGATGATAAAAAGGGAATCCGCAGATATGGTTCTTTTGCGCTGCCGATGGATGAGACACTTGTTTTAACAGCTCTGGATCTGTCAGGGCGTCCTTACCTGTGTTTTGATGCTGACTTTACTGTTGATAAGGTCGGAGAATTTGACACAGAGATGGTCAGAGAGTTTTTCTATGCAATTTCATACAGCAGCGGCATGAATCTTCATATTCGTCAGCTGGCAGGGCAGAACAACCATCATATCATCGAAGCTATTTTCAAATCTTTTGCAAAAGCACTGGATGAGGCAGTAGGATATGATCCCAGAATTACAGATGTTTTGTCTACAAAAGGAACATTATAGCAGATGAGGCGGCCTCACCTGCTGTGTACTGCACAGATGTGTGAGCAGGTCAGAATAAGAGAGGAGTGTGGCAGTGCGTATATATCCGGCAATTCATATTTCAGATGGCAGATGCATCAATGAGCTGCCTGACGGGATAACAAGGGGCCGTATACTGACGTCTCAACCGTTGGAAATGGCCAGAAGGTGGCAGGATCAGGGAGCGGAATGTCTCCATGTTGTCGATCTGGACGGTGCGGATTCCGGTACTTCCGTGAATGGAACAGTGATCCGTGAGATTCTGGAGAATGTCCATATTCCTGTGCAGGTCGGTGGCGGTATCCGTTCTATCAAGGATATTGACCAGTATATGAATATAGGTGTACATCGTGTTGTCATCGGAACTCAGGCAATTGAGAATCCGGTTTTAATAAAGGAAGCTGTCCATCTGTTCGGCAGTGATAAGATTCTGGTATCTATTGATGCGAAAGATGGGCTGATTGCCACTGAAGGACGAAAGAAATTCAGTCATTATAACGCAACGACAGTGGCTTCCAACATGAAGGCAATGGGAATAGAATCCGTTATTTATACGGATATTCTCAGAAGAGGACTTTATAATGGTGCCGGTATCATGCAGGCACGGGAGATTGCACAGAAACTGCATATGAAGGTGATCTACAGCGGCGGAATTGTTACCCTTAAAGACATCGAGGCATTCACAGATATGCCGATGGAGGGAATCATTATCGGAAGAGCGCTGTATGAATCCCGATTAAAGCTGTCCGAAGCAATCGAAGTGTGCAGATGGCATGAACGTTCAATTTGAGTCGAGGAGAATAGATTATGGAAGTTAAGAGTATATATCCGATTATCAATTTCAGTGATGAGGATGAGATTGCTGTTCAGTATGAACGTCTCGGTGCAGACGGTGTGATTATCATTAGTCCGGATTTTTCTGATGAGGCAATGCTGATCAAGAAAATCAGGAATATCTGTGAAAAGTCGGACTGCCGGTTATATATCTGGCAGCCATACAGAAGACTTGAGGATATTAAGAAAGTGCTTTATGCAGGGGCAGCAGGTGCCTGGATCGAGGCAACAGAGCAGACACTGATCAGAGAAGCAGCAGATCGTTTTGGCGCTGACAGAGTGGGAATGGTGATCAGTGAACCGAAGCTGGCAGCGGATGAATTCAAGTTGGCGAAAGAACTGAATCTGACCAATATTTTTGTGACAGGTACCATTGAGAAGTTGCCGGAGACAGTAGGCAATCAGAAAGTGATCGCAACCTGCCGTTATGAGAACAAGGAAGGCCAGAAACATTTGCTGGCAGATGCCAATGTCAGTGCGATTGCCCTGATTTATGAGAATGAAACAGCAGCGTTGCCGAATATTCATGCCATGAAGGCAGCCCTTGAGACAGACAGTGTGAAGTTTAATCTTTTCAGAAGCAGTCTGCCGTTTTCCTCATTCAAGTTAAACGAAGATGGCCTGATCCCTGTGATCGTACAGGATTTCAGAACAGCTGAGATTCTCATGATGGCCTATATGAATGAGGAAGCCTATGAGCAGACATTGCGTGAAGGTATGATGACCTACTGGAGCCGCAGCCGCCAGGAGTTATGGCGTAAGGGGGATACAAGCGGTCATTATCAGTATGTGAAATCATTGGACATTGACTGTGATCGGGACACGATTCTTGCCAAAGTCGAGCAGATTGGTTCGGCCTGCCATACAGGTCATCGCAGCTGTTTCTACACTAATCTTGCCAGCAAGGCCTATGACGGACGCAACCCGATGACTGTTTTTGATGATGTTATGGCAACGATTCTTGAGCGCAAGGAAAATCCAAAGGAAGGTTCCTATACGAATTATCTTTTTGATCAGGGTATTGACAAGATCCTCAAGAAAGTCGGAGAAGAGGCAGCGGAGATTATCATTGCAGCCAAGAATCCGGATTCCGATGAAGTGAAATATGAAATCTGTGATTTTCTGTATCATATGATGGTTTTAATGGCTGAAAGAGAAGTTTCATGGAAAGATATCACAAAAGAACTGGCGGAACGCCATTAAATGTGTTATAATCTTTTCATGTATTGAATTTAGAACACAGGAGGCGGATCGTTATGCTTACAGCATTTGCAACATATCTTGGCAAATTCGTATTCTTTATTGCAGTCGCAGCAGCTGGCTTTACAGCAGGCAAGAAGTTTAAAGCGTCAAAAAAGGCGAAAAATAGCGCGACAGCAGAATAATCAAATTGACAAAGGCGGTATTTGATTTTATAATAAGAAACTGGTAGGTTTTGCTTACCAGTTTTCTTGTGTTATAGGTATTTAAGCATGGCTTGAATTTGAATCTGCAACGCAGAAAGCAGAATTTATACTGCAGTGGCGTTTTAGCCATTACAATGAAAAGAAAGAGCGGTTTCTTTAGGGTGCCGCTATAAACAGGAGGAATAAAGATATGGAAAGACCGTATAGTCTTAACGAATTGAGGAAGATGTTTCTGGAGTTCTTTGAGAGCAAAGGCCATCTGGCAATGAAGAGCTTCTCGCTGATTCCTCATAATGATAACAGTTTGCTGCTGATCAACTCAGGTATGGCACCATTGAAGCCATATTTCACAGGCGCAGAGATTCCTCCGCGTCGTCGTGTAACTACATGCCAGAAGTGTATCCGTACAGGTGACCTGGAGAATGTTGGTAAGACAGCAAGACATGGTACATTCTTTGAAATGCTGGGCAACTTCTCATTTGGTGATTATTTCAAGCATGAAGCCATTGCATGGTCATGGGAATTTCTGACACAGGTTGTCGGACTTGATCCTGACCGTCTGTATCCGTCTATCTATCAGGATGACGATGAGGCATTTGATATCTGGAACAAGGAAATCGGTATTGCTCCGGAGCGTATCTTCCGTTTTGGCAAGGAAGATAACTTCTGGGAACATGGGGCAGGTCCTTGCGGTCCATGTTCAGAAATCTACTATGACCGTGGTGAGAAGTATGGCTGCGGTAAACCGGGCTGTACGGTTGGCTGTGATTGTGACCGTTATATGGAAGTATGGAACAACGTATTTTCACAGTTTAACAATGACGGACATAATCATTATACAGATCTTATCCAGAAAAATATTGATACAGGTATGGGTCTTGAACGTCTGGCTGTTGTTGTCCAGGATGTGGATTCTATTTTTGATGTGGATACAATTCAGGCACTGCGCAACAAAGTCTGCGATCTGGCAGGTGTGAAGTATCTTGAGAAGCATGAAACAGATGTTTCTATCCGTATCATTACAGACCATATCCGTTCAGCAACATTTATGATCTCTGATGGTATTATGCCATCCAATGAAGGCCGTGGCTACGTGCTCCGTCGTTTGATCAGACGTGCGGCAAGACATGGAAGACTTCTTGGTATTGAAGGCAAGTTCCTTGCAAAACTCAGTGAAACAGTCATTGAGACATCCAAGGACGGTTATCCGGAACTGGAAGAGAAGAAGGAATTTATTTTTAATGTACTGACACAGGAAGAAGATAAATTCAACAAGACTATCGATCAGGGTCTCAGTATTCTGAATGAGATGGAAGAGAAACTGTCAGCTGAAGGCAAGAAGGTACTTGACGGTGCAGATGCATTCAAGCTTTATGATACTTATGGTTTTCCAATGGATCTGACAAAGGAGATCCTTGAGGAAAAGGGTTATGATATTGATGAAGAAGGCTTTACTGTATGTATGCAGGAGCAGCGTCAGAAAGCAAGAGATGCCCGTAAGGTATCCAATTACATGGGTAAGGATGCCACTGTTTATGATGAAATCGATCCTTCAGTGACAAGCGTGTTTGTGGGTTATGAGAAGACAGAGTGTGAATCCCCAATTACTGTTCTGACAACAGAGACAGAATTGACAGATGCCCTGACAGACGGTCAGACAGGTACGATCATTACACAAGAGACACCTTTCTATGCGACAAGCGGTGGTCAGATGGCAGATACAGGTGTGATCACAGGTCCTGAAGGTACATTTGAGGTTAAGGATGTCGTTAAACTTCTGGGCGGCAAGATTGGCCATATCGGTGTTGTAACAAGCGGTATGTTCAAGAAGGGCGATGTTGTGAAGCTTGCCATCAACAAAGAGCAGCGAAGCGACACAGCCAAGAACCACAGTGCAACTCATTTGCTGCAGAAGGCACTGAGAATTGTCCTCGGTTCCCATGTAGAGCAGGCAGGTTCCTTTAACAATCAGGATAAACTGCGTTTTGACTTTACACATTTCTCAGCACTGACACAGGAAGAACTGGACAGAGTTGAAGCTATCGTGAACGAAGAAATCGCCAAGGGTCTTCCTGTTCTGACAAAGGTTATGAACATTGAAGATGCCAAGAAGACAGGTGCTATGGCACTTTTTGGTGAGAAATACAGTGATGATGTTCGTGTTGTATCCATGGGTGACTTCTCTAAAGAGCTTTGCGGTGGTACACACACAGATAATACAGCTTCTATTGCTGCCTTCAAGATCATTTCCGAGACAGGTGTCGCAGCAGGTGTACGTCGTATTGAAGCCCTGACAGGCAACGGCGTATTTAAGTATTATAAGGAAGTTGAAAAGGAACTTCATGAAGCTGCCAAGGCTGCAAAATGTGATCCTGCTCAGCTTGTAAAACGTATTGAGGGTCTGCACGAAGAAATCAAGACATTAACAGCGGAGAATAATCAGCTGAAGAATAAGATGGCGAAGGATGCCATGGGCGATGTCATGAATCAGGTGAAGGATGTGAATGGTGTTTCCTTCCTGCCTGTACATGTCAAAGATATTGATATGCAGGAACTGATGAATCTGGGCGATCAGCTGAAGGCTAAACTTGGTGACGGTGTTATTCTTCTGGCATCTGAAAACGGCGGCAAAGTAAGCCTTCTTGCTATGGCAACAGACGGTGCCATGAAGAAGGGCGCACATGCCGGCAATCTGATCAAAGCAGTGGCTAAGCTTGTCGGCGGCGGCGGCGGTGGCCGTCCGAATATGGCTCAGGCAGGCGGCAAGAATCCTGCCGGTATTAATCAGGCACTGGAGGCTGGTGCAGAAGAACTTGCAAAACAGCTTCATTAATGGCCTATGAAAGAAGTTAAGAAATTACTTGTTGTTCTTGTAGCGGCAGTGTTTTTTATCGGACTTTTCGTTCTCTGTGATAAGTATTCAGAGAACGTGAAGGCTGATTATGCGTCACAGATCAACCCATCGATTGTGAATCAGGGCAGCAGCGGTACAGACAGTAAGGGGCAGACAGTGGATGCCGGCCAGCTGTCTGTGGAGAAAATGGTTCAGAATATGGTGACAAAGGATTATTCAGCGTCAGTGACTCTTGCAGCAGCAGGAGATATTCTCTGTCAGCAGTCTGTACTTGAGAAGGCCTACAACAGTGATTCGGAAAAATTCGATTTTTCGGATGATTTTCAGTATGTGAAGGACTTATTCCTGACATCTGATTATGCGGTTGCCACGCTGAAGACAACACTGGCTGGCAAGTATAACGGCAGTTCTGATGAATATTATGGTTATACCACGGAGGACAGCAATTACAATTCTCCGGAGGTGCTGGCGGATAATTTGAAGTCTGCCGGAATTTCTCTGGTGAACATTGCAACGAATCATGCACTGGATAGTGATGCCGCAGGCCTTGTTTCAACTATTGGCTATCTTGATCAGGCTGGTCTGGTGCATGTGGGTGCCGCAGCGACTGCTGACGGCAGTACAGATTATACACAGAATGTCGGCGGCGTTAATATAGGTTTTATTGGATATACCAATTCCTCTAATGGTTATTCGTTGGATTCTGATGCAGAATGTGTGCTGAATACATTGAATGATTATGATGCGCAGTCTATAGAGACATTATGTAATCGTGTATCCGCAATGAAAGATGAGACGGATCTTGTGGTTGTGATGCTGAATTTCGGAGGTGTCGAATCAGACAGCATTGAATCAGATCAGCAGGCACTGGCTCAGAAGCTCTGTGATGCCGGTGCAGACCTGATTCTTGGTACAGGTTCAAGAGTGATGAAGCCTGTGGAGAAGCTTTCTTCTGAAGATGAGACGGGTCAAAGCACAAGAAGCTGTCTGGTGCTTTATGGTATGGGGGCACTCCTTTCCGGAGAGACATATGCTTCCAGCGAGAAGGATACAGATATCAGTGCAGTTTTTGATTTTAACATCGCTCGGAATGATTTTGGGGAAACGGCGATTCAGAGTTTTACTGTAACACCTGTTTATCTCAACTGGTATAATGACGCGATTCAGCCGATACCTGTCTGCGAAGCCAAGGATACGGATAAATATACAGAAATGCTGGACGACAATGCCATGGATAGAATCAACAGTGCTTATGAAGGAACGATTACCCATCTGTTGGATGGCAGCGGTCTGACAAGTACCTACGAGAATTATGCCTATCATGTCAGCTTACAGTAAGTATATCTGTTAGTTTTGAGCAATTGAATTTGAATAACACTTTAAAGATGCAATAGAAGAAGACGATGAAGTCTTTGGATATTGCATCTTTTTGCGTTTAGGTGCGCAATCGTGTGAAAAGCTTTTGATTTTCTATATATTGACAATCAATTAACATCATTGTATTGATTTGTATTCAATTTGTATCATTATAAATTTAAATTTGTTATTTTAAAAACGAAATATTAAGAATTTAAATGGAAAATAATAACAAAAAAATTTTTATAAACTAAAAAATTTTGTTAAAAACGAGTTGCAATTTGTTTAAAATATGATAAAATGAAAGTATAGTTTTTGACATATTATGAAAATTGACGAAATAACCATCAATAGAGCAACAGGAAAGTTGAGGATTAAGGATGTATAGTTTCTTTGTAAATGGATGTCAGGTTTCGACATCAAAAAAACAATCTCTTTTGCGCTTCCTGCGGGATGAAATGCACCTGACGTCTGTCAAGGACGGATGCAGTCAGGGGGCCTGCGGTGCATGTACAGTGCTTATTGACGGAGAGACCTGTAAGGCCTGTGTGCTGCAGACAGATCGACTGGAGGGGCGATCGATCATCACTGTAGATGGTCTCAGCAAATGGGAATCAGAGGTTTACACGTATGCTTATGGTGAGGCCGGAGCTGTTCAGTGCGGTTTCTGTATTCCGGGTATGATCATGTGTACCAAGGGACTTTTGGACCGCAATCCGGATCCGACGGAAGAGGAGATTAAATATGCGCTTCGCAATAACTATTGCCGCTGTACCGGCTATGTGAAGATTATTGCCGCGGTAAAGCTGGCGGCAAAGATCATGCGTGCCGGTAAGATTCCGGCGGCAGGTGCGGATGACTGGCTGCTTGGTTCAAGGGTACACAGACTGGATGTGGAGGAGAAGGTGCTGGGTTACGGCAAATATCCGGATGATTACTATCTGGATGGCATGTGTTATGGTACGGCGCTCAGAAGTAAGTATCCGAGAGCAAGAGTTTTGTCGATTGATACAACAGCGGCGAAGGCTCTGCCGGGGGTTATTGATGTTTTTACGGCAGCAGATATCCCAGGAGAGAATAAGATCGGCCATTTGAAGCACGATCAGTATACAATGATCCCGGTAGGCGGATTGACGCATTATCTGGGAGATGCCATTGCACTTGTGGCGGCGGAGGATATGGAGACGGCAGAGAAGGCAAAGAAGCTCATTAAGGTTGAATATGAGGTACTGCCGGCTGTACATAATATTCAGGAAGCGGCTGCGGAAGGTGCACCTCTTGTATTTGATGAAGAGACAACCAATGTTCAGGCTTATAAACATGTCAGCAGAGGCAATGCAGAAGAAGCCATCAGTAAAGCGGCACATGTGATTTCTCATCATTTTGAGACACCATGGACGGAACATGCTTTTCTGGAACCGGAATGTGCAGTGGCTTATATTGATGATGACGGGGATGTCATGATCATTTCCACAGACCAGTCTGCTTATTGCACATTGCATGAAAGCAGTCTGATGCTTGGCACAGACAAGGTGAAGTGCCAGAATGCCCTTGTGGGCGGTGGCTTTGGAGGCAAGGAAGATATGACAGTTCAGCATCTTGCTGCATTGATTACTTATCTGACGAGACGTCCGGTCAAAGTCCGTCTGACAAGAGCAGAATCTCTGCTGATCCATCCGAAACGTCATCATTTTGAGATGGATTTTACCATGGGTTGTGATGAAGAAGGCCATATTATGGGAGTCAAGGCGAAAGTGGCTTCTGATACAGGTGCTTTTGCATCCCTTGGCGGGCCGGTACTGGAACGTGCCTGTACCCATGCAGCAGGTCCATACGCCTATGAGAATTTTGAGATCGAGGGAAGAGCTTATTATACCAATAATCCGCCGGCGGGCGCCTTCAGAGGCTTTGGTGTGACTCAGACGTGCTTTGCCACAGAGACACTGCTGAATATGATGGCAGATGAGATTGGTATTACACCTTGGGAGATCCGTTACCGCAATGCCATTCGTCCGGGAGGTGTTCTTCCGAATGGGCAGATCGTAGATGAATCCACAGGTCTTGTAGAGACACTGGAGGCTGTGAAGGAAGAATATGAAGCCGCGCTGGCTGCAGGCAAACCGGTGGGTATCGCCTGTGCGATGAAGAATGCCGGTGTCGGTGTTGGTATTCCTGACTGGGGTCGTGTGAAGCTGATTGTTGAGGAGGATGCAAAGCTTCATATTTATTCCGGAGCCTCCTGTATTGGTCAGGGACTTGGAACAGTGCTTGTGCAGATGACTGTGACGAATACAGATCTTAAGAGAGATGATATTGTTTATGAGCGAAGCAATACATGGATCGCACCGGATTCAGGAACGACATCCGGTTCAAGACAGACTATGATCACCGGTGAAGCCTGCAGGAGAGCCTGTGAGAAGCTCATGGAAGCAAAGGGCAGCGATAAGTCATTAAAGGATTTGATCGGCCAGGAATTCTATGGGGATTATCTTGCAAAGACAGATCCGCTGGGGGCAGATGTGCCGAATCCTGTTTCACATGTGGCCTATGGTTATGCTACGCAGGTTTGTATTCTTAATGAGAAGACAGGCAAGATCGACCGGATGATTGCAGCCCATGATGTGGGCAAGGCTGTCAATCCATTGTCCTGCGAAGGACAGATTGAAGGCGGTGTGGTGATGTCCATCGGTTATGCGGTGCGTGAAAAATACCCGATCGATGAGAACTGCAAGCCGATTGAAAAATATGGATCCATTGGCCTTATTAGAGCCCATGAGATACCGAAGATCGATGCCATTGTCATTGATAAGCCGGGGTTAAATGTTGCCTGCGGTGCTATCGGTATCGGTGAGATCACATCCATACCGACTGCGCCGGCTATCACAGATGCGTATTACCGTTATGACGGCAGCAGACGTTATGTTCTGCCGATTGACAATACCCCTTATGAGAGGAAGGAATAAATATGGCTGTTAAGAAGAAATTTCCTTATCGTTCAGCATTGGTGGCCTGTAATGGAGGATGTCATGTACAGGAAGGACAGAGCTGTGAAAATGGCTGTATCGGCTGCGGCATATGTGTGTCAGTCTGTCCGTTCCAGGCGATTGTCATCAATGAAAATGGTGTGGCACAAGTAGATGAAGCAAAATGTGTTGCCTGCGGCAAATGCGTGCGTGAATGTCCGAAACAGGTGATCCATATCCATGAATGTGCCAATTATATTGTGGTTCGTTGTTCTAACCGACAGAATGGCAAAGAAGCCAGACAGGTCTGCTTGGCCAGCTGTATCGGCTGCGGTATCTGTGAGAAGACCTGCACAGCTGGTGCTATCAAGGTAACAGAGCACTGTGCAGTGATTGATGAATCTGTCTGTCTCAGCTGTGGCATGTGCGTGGTTAAGTGTCCGCGTCACGTTCTGACAGATTTAAGAGGAATTATCTGTTAGAATCGCATAGTGGGCGGCAAAAGCACAGATGAAGCGCATATGATGAGGTTTGTTGGTCGGTGTCGGCGCTGTCCATGAAAAAAGACGGATAGAGTGATAAAAAATAGTTGACGAATTAAAAATTTATGGTATAATGCTTTTAGTGCTATGAATATACCCACAGTTGTATCAGCACAATACACAACTGGAGGGAGGTAAGGTGTGAGCTATGTCGAATGTAATCGTTAAAGAAAACGAAACTTTAGATAGTGCTTTACGCAGATTTAAAAGAAACTGCGCTAAAGCCGGTATCCAGCAGGAAATTCGTAAAAGAGAGCATTACGAAAAACCAAGCGTAAGACGTAAGAAGAAATCAGAGGCAGCTAGAAAACGTAAGTATAAATAAGCTGTAGTTCTCGTATTGCAGTATGAAAGAATCAAAGGGTTGTTTCCGTTTAGGAAGCAACCCTTTTTTCGTAAAAGTTCTGCAGATATGGCACGTGTACATCGTTTTCGAAGGGATTGTAGCCGACAATGAATTAAGAGGGAAAGTTATGGAAAGAGCATTTGCTATGTTGGCTGAACTTCTGCAGCAGGAGCAGTTTGAGCTGCTTATATCGGAAGAGGATCAGACGGATCACAGTGTAGAGACGGATATTCGCCTTGTTTATTTGATGAATGATGCAGTGGAAAGTTTTCTTGTTTTTAAAGAAGCAAAAATGACTGGTAAGTATCTGAGAGACTATGAGGGTATGCTGGACGCGACACTCAGCAAAGAGGAAGAAACTTATATTCTGACTGTATGGCAGGATGATCAGGCACTGACAATCTTTTTTAAGCAGTTGGAACTGGAAGTTCATCTTTATGAATATGGCGAGGTTGCGCATTTCTGGGTACCGGGATATGAATATCTGCGTCTTTTGGAGTATCAGATTGCCATTTTGCGGGACAAATATGATTACCTTGGAGAAAATTACTGCACGGATATTGAAAAGAAACTGGCTCAGTTGGCGGATTTTCCGCCTTTAAATGATACATGTTATCCTGCGGTGCCGGAGAAATATCTGGTACCGAGAGTCAATGGGTGGAGGCCAACAAAGGCGGCAATTGATGTGATGATTGAATTGGCTGGAGAAGTCAATGATCGAAGCATGATCAGAAATTTGAAACTATACAGGAAGTGTCATGGAAGGTGGATGACACGGAAGATTGCCGGAATGCTGTGTCAGACAATACATCAGCAGTTGATTGTTCTGATTTCCGAAAAAATGCAGGAGGGAACCAGACATTACTCAAAACGTATTTTTGATGAAAAAATTGAAGATGAGTTTAATCGTCGATTAAAAAAGGCAGTGAAGCGGCAGCAGAAATTGATTGCTAGCGGTATCAGAGCCCTGGTGTACCGGGAAGAACCATTTACGACAGCAAAGGACAGTCTGGAATTTCATGTTTACCTTATGATTGATGAAAAGTGCAGAAAAAACAGGAAGGTTCGAATTGAAGAAATCAGATGAAGGTGCACTTACAATTACGACAATCAGTGGTGCTTTATACATGGATTATAAGAATGACATTTCATTTTTGATAGACAGCACATTGAATTTATATGAGCATCAGTCAACGTGGAATCCGAATATGCCGCTTCGTGGATTGGGATATTTTGCGCGATTATATGAAGACTATGTCCGATTGAATGAACTGAATATTTATTCTGAGACGTGTCTTAAACTGCCAAAACCTCAGTATTTTGTCTTTTACAATGGCACAAAGGCTGAACCTGACAGACAAATTCTATAATTAAGCGATTCATTTCCAGATGATGGTATACAATCGCATCTCGAAGTTATGGTAGTCGCATTGAATATTAATTATGGCCATAATAGAGAACTTATGGAGAAGTGCCGGAAGATCTTAGAAGAATACTAGGAGAGCAGAAGAATTCAGCGATACTCAGGAATAAGAGCGAATGATGTTTAGCTTTAGCCTGAGTTCGGTTTTTTGTATCGAAAAAGTGGAATACCTAAAAGGATTGCTGATAACAGAAACACTTGCCAGAAAAATGATTGAATTTGAATAACAATGGTATGTTTAACAGCTGCGTGCATAAACTGATGTGAGGAGAATGTGGAGGCGGCAATGGTGAAACAGCATAAACGGTTTGTTCAAAATCAGGTTCAGACACATTTTTCTCAAAAAGAGAAGAAAAAGTATCCTTTATGGAAGATTGCCATGGCAACTTTTTTTCAAGTGCCGGATGAGACTTTTGCGACCTTGCCGGTTTTTTATGGTGTTGGCAGGCATCGGCTTCGGGTGGAAAATTATTCCTCTATACAAATTTATCAGGAGGAAAAGATTGTATTGCATTGTCCGAAAATGTCTGTGACGATTGTCGGAAAAGCGCTTCAGATTATCTGTTTGAATGAGGATGAGGTGATGATAGAGGGCTACATAGAGCATATAGAATATCGCTGAAAAAACAGTATAAAGTAAGGATATTGATGATGACAGCAAATATAAAGGAGGCGCATCATGTCCGTCGTGTCAAATCAGGTGCGGTGTCTTGTGACAGGTGAAGAAACCCTGCGTTTTGTGAATCTCTGTCGGAATAACGGCATTGAGTTGCGGCATTTGGTTCGGAGAGAAAATGCCATACAGATGGAAATAGATGCAGAAAATTTTAAAAAGCTGAGACCATTGGTTCGGAAAACACATGTTAAAATACATATTCTGAATCGGCATGGGCCGGCTTTTTTCTTTTACAGACATAAGCGGCGATGGTGGTTTCTGTTGGGGATGACGGTTTTTGCCGGCATGATCTATATATTGTCTCTCTTTGTCTGGCAAATTGATATTGACGGCAACAGCAAATATACAGATGCCTTGATTTTGCAGGCACTGTCGCAGATGAATGTGAGGACCGGATGCCGAAAATCAGAGATCGATCTTCCGGAAATTGAAGAAGAATTAAGGATTATGTACAATGAAATTACCTGGGTGTCGGCCAGTATCGCGGGAACAAAACTGCAGATTGAACTGCGGGAAGGTGATTTGAAAATATCCGGAAGTTCAGGAGGCGGGCAGACAGGAAATGTGAAGCGTGTTGAGAATCGAGAGAATAACCCCAAAACGCAGAATGGTGAAAGTGAGACTGATTTGCCGGCAAATTTGGTGGCAGATGAAGATGCGATTATTACCAATTTGGTGGTACGGCGGGGGACAGTTGCAGTCCGCTATGGTGATGAAGTCAAAAAGGGTGATGTACTGATTGAAGGAAAAGTGTATATTTATAATGAAGATGAAACACTGAAAAAAGTGGATTATTTGACCGCGGAAGGAGATGTTTTCGGGAAATATCAAGAATTATATGAGAAACATTATCAGCGAAAACATGAAGTGCGCAGCTATACGGGGAAAAATTATCGAGAACTTGGGGTGGCAATAGTCGGAAAGAGCTTTTGCCTGCCTGTATGGGAGAACATTTTAAAAAAGCAATTGAAGGAGAATACTTTAAGTGAAGTATGGTCCTGGAAGAAGCAGTTCAGGCTGACACCGACTTTTTATTTGCCTTTTGCACTGGAGTATACGGAGTATGTTCCTTATGAAAATGTTGTGGAAGAGTATACCGATGAGGTCATCAAAAAGATGGCGGAAGAGGAATTGCAGAAGTATTTGAATGAATTGGAGAAAAAAGGGGTTCAAATTATCTCGAATAGTGTTACAATATCACTAGATGCTGACGGAGGCCATGTTAAGGGAACACTGATTCTGGATGGGCCGATTGGAAAAGAAGTGCCCATCAGCAGTGAGCATATGGCATCGACGCGGCATAATGAATAGATGGAGGATTATGCGACAGGATGAGTATTACTGAAGAAATCATTGATATCCCTGCGGAACATATCAGAAATGTATTTGGCGAATTTGATCATTATATCAAAAATATCGAACGGGCTTTGAATGTGACCATTATCGCCAGAGGCGGCAGCCTGAAGATTATTGGTGAAGCTGCAAAAACAAAGCGGGCAGTGAATGTACTGAATCAATTGATTCAATTATCTGTCAACGGAGAGGTTATTACAGATCAGAATGTTAATTATACGCTGGCACTGAGTATGGAAGATAAACAGGAGAAAGTGACGGAGCTTTACGATGAACTGATCTGCCATACCATTGGCGGACGGCCGATCAAGCCGAAGACGCATGGACAGAAGAATTATATTCGCAATATCCGTGAGAAAATGATTGTATTCGGTGTAGGTCCCGCCGGCACGGGCAAGACATATCTTGCCATGGCTATGGCTATTACGGCCTTTAGGAATAATGAAGTCAATCGAATCATTTTGACAAGACCGGCTATTGAGGCAGGTGAGAAACTCGGTTTTTTGCCGGGAGATTTGCAGAGTAAGATCGATCCTTACTTGAGACCTTTATATGATGCGCTGTATGAGATCATGGGAGCAGAAAGTTTCCAGAAGAACATGGAAAAGGGATTAATTGAGGTGGCGCCTCTTGCTTATATGAGAGGGCGTACCCTTGATAATTCGTTTATTGTTTTGGATGAGGCGCAGAATACAACACCGGCTCAGATGAAGATGTTCCTGACACGTATCGGTTTTGGCTCCAAGGTTATTGTGACAGGTGATTTAAGCCAGAAGGATCTGCCAACGGGGCAGCAGTCTGGACTGGATGTGGCACTGAAAGTGTTAGGCGGCATTAATGATATTGGGATTTGTATGCTTTCCAGCCAGGATGTTGTGAGACATCCGCTGGTACAGAAGATTGTCAAGGCTTATGATGATTATGAAGCGAAGCAGAAGCATTTGTCAAAAGACGGTCTGAAGAAAGATGAAGCAGCCGGGGCTAGAACAAAGCGATCATCAGTACGCAGAAAGATAAGCGAACGAGGAGATAAATAGGAGGAGTTTATGACAGTAAATATTGATTATGAAGCAGATAAGAAGCTTGATTTTGACTATGAGAAGATTATCAGGGAGGTCATCAATGGTGCCCTTGATTTTGAAGAATGTCCCTATGAAACAGAAGTAAATGTGGTTTTGACAACGAATGATGAAATTGCAATGATTAACAGAGACTACAGAGATCTGTTCAAACCGACAGATGTGTTGTCATTTCCTATGATTGACTATGTACGGCCGGGGGATTTTTCAGTATTGGAGGAGGGATTGACAGAAGATTTCTTCAACCCGGAGAGTGGTGAACTGATATTGGGGGATATTATTTTGTCTGTGGACAAGATTATTGAGCAGGCTGCAAGTTATGGCCATTCCCAGCAGAGGGAATTGGGCTTTCTTGTGGCTCATAGTATGCTGCATTTGTTCGGATATGATCATATGCAGGATGAAGAGCGGGAAGTGATGGAGGAGAAGCAGAGAGACATTTTGAATATGCTGAATCTGAAGCGTTAGTGTATGATCAGCTGGAAAACTCAGAGATTGGTTTTGGGGATAGATAACATATGTTTGGCTTGAATACAGTGGGGGGATTCGACTATGAAAAAGAAGAAATATGGTATGACAGTCGTATGTTTGGCAGTAGGTATGATGCTGGCAGTAACTGCTTGTGGCGGTAAGAAGACAGAATCAACGGAAACAGAGACTCAGACTGCAGTTACGGTTGAAACACAGACAGAAAGTGAGACAGAAACGGAAGCAGAGACGGAAGCAGCTTTGCCTGCCGGTGAAATGTACAGTTATTTGACTGGTGAACCTGTCAGTGAGACAATCGGAAAGCAGCGTCCGTATGCGATTATGATCAATAACATTGAGACCTCGCTTCCGCAATCCGGTGTCAGTCAAGCTGAGATGATTTATGAAGCACAGGTGGAAAGCGGTATTACTAGGCTGATGGCAGTTTTTCAGGATGTGGATAACATTGAGAAAATCGGTTCTATTCGTAGTGCCAGACACTACTATATCGATTTTGCCAATGATAATGATGCCATTTATGTACATTATGGACAATCAAAGTATGCGCTTTCACGTATTGAGGATGATAATATTATGACCATTCATGGTTTGTCTGGCTATGAATCGAAAGTTTTCTATCGCTCATCCGACAGAAAGGCACCACATAATGTCTATACGACAGGCAAAATGCTGGCAGAGGGGCTTGAAGTCACAGGCCTTACCAGAGATTATCCGGAGGGATATACACCGCGACTGCAGTTTAATCATGTCGATACGGAGCTGAAAGATGGAATAAATGCACAAAAAGTGAATATTCCATTTGACTCGGAGCCATATTTCACATATAATACTGAAGATGGTCTTTACTATCGTTATCAATATGGTGAAGCACATATCGACCGAGAGAATGATCAGCAACTTACATTTAAGAATATTATTGTTCAATATGTAAACGAAAAGTCTATTAGTAATCAGGATCACCAGGATATGACGTTGAATGGTTCTGGCAAGGGACTGTATATTACAGATGGCAAAGCTGAAGAGATTACATGGAAAAGAAATGATAATGCAGATAAGACGAAATACTATGATGCATCAGGCAATGAGATTTCCTTGAATCCTGGAAAAACATTCTTCGAGGTCGTATCAGACAGTAAAACTGTCACTTTAGAATGATATAGACAAGAGGTGTATGAATGGGAAGCTCTTCCAAAAGCAAAAACAAAGGCGGCGATATAATTGTGCAGGGGTCGATCCTGGCCGCTGCACAGATCATTGTCCGTCTGATTGGGCTGTTCTACCGTATTCCGCTCCAGCGAATTGCAGGAGATGTTGCGATGGGGTATTACGGCTACGCATATGATATTTATATGTTACTGTTGCTTGTTTCGTCCAATGGTGTGCCGCTGGCAGTCAGCAAGTTGGTGTCAAAGACGCATGCCAAACGGGATTATACCAATGAACACAGAATTATGGTCAGTGCCCTTTTGTGGACACTGGTTGTGGGATCTGTGATCGGCCTTGGTACATTTATCTTTGCGAAACAGATTACAAGTGCTGTATTTGGCCCTGAGATGATTGGGGTGGTGCCGGCACTCAGAGTTCTGGCACCGACAATTTTCCTCTGTTGTGTCATGAGTACTTTCAGAGGTTATTTTCAGGGAATCGGCAGCATGATGCCTACAGCCATTTCACAGATTTTTGAACAGATTTTTAATGCAGTTGTCAGTGTAGCAGCCGCAGCAATCCTTGTATCCCAGGGACCTGCATGGGCCGCCATGGGCGGTACCCTCGGTACCTGTATCGGTGCACTTGCAAGCACGATTTTCCTGATTATTATATATATGTTGTATCGTCCACGGTTTATGCATCGTGTACACAAGGATAAACTGCATCAGCCGGAATCCTATAAGAATATTTATAAAGTGTTAACACTGACGATGGCACCGGTTGTTTTGAGTTCTGTTATTTATCAGGTGAGCGGCATCATTGATTCTTCTTTATATAGTAATATTTTAGCTAAACTTGGCTATGATGCAGAACTGATTTCATCTTTATATGGCGTCTACAGCAGCAAGTATAAGATGCTTGTGAATGTACCGATGGCGATGGCAACAGCACTTGGATTGGCCGTTGTCCCGGGTATTTCATCAGCCATGTTAAGAGGGGACAGAGAAGAAATTCACAGCAAAATAGAGACAACAGTTAAATTCTGTATGATCATTGCAATCCCGGCCTGTGTAGGTTTATCCGTGCTTGGCGGACCGATCATGCAGCTGCTGTTTAATGATTCATCTGCGCTGACAAGACATTTGATTACGATCGGTACACCGTATCTGTTGTTTTATTCTTTGTCGACGGTAACGATTGGTGCACTTCAGGGAATTGACAAAATGAACACACCGATTGTGAATTCAGGTATTGCTCTGGCGATTCATACGGTATTTATTGTAATTCTGCTGAGATTCTGTGATATGAATATTTACGCAATTTTATATAGTAATATTCTATTTGGTTTCCTGATGTGTATTTTTAATCAGGTTGCTTTAAGACGTTATATCGGTTATGAACAGGAAGCAAAACAGACATTTCTGATACCTGCAGCTGCATCGGCGGTGATGGGCGTAGCTACATTTATTGTTTATAAGGGTGTTTATTTTGTTTTACATATCAATGCAATTGCAACATTGCTGGCAATCATTGTCGCAGTGGTTGTTTATGCAGTGGCATTGCTGAAGTTCCATGGTCTGACGGAGGAAGAATTATATTCTTTCCCGAAGGGAACAACACTGAGTGTGTATTTAAAACGTTTTCATTTGATATAAGGAGCCTTGTATGATTTACGATGTATGTATCATCGGAGGAGGCGCTTCCGGACTGGCTGCAGCGATTGCAGCCGGGAGGGAAGGAGCCTCAGTTTTAGTTATTGAAAGAATGGATAAAACCGGCAAGAAGATTCTGGCAACGGGCAATGGCAAGTGTAATCTGACCAATCAGGCCATTCGAAGGGGCTGTATTTCCTCCGGTGTTTACAGATCCGGGCAGGAGGTGTTTCCGCTTCATGTACTGGAGAATTTTGATGCCGGTGATACACTGGCTTTTTTTGAATCCATGGGGCTTTATACAAAAGCGCGAGATGGTTATGTATACCCGATGTCTGAACAGGCCGCATCGGTCCGGGATATATTGTGCTGGGAACTGGCAGAGCAGAAAGTCGATGTGGTAACCGGACAGGAAGTAAAGAAGATCAGAGTTGGCGGTAAAGGTTTGTCGAAGGGCGGTTTTACCGTTTATTCGGTAGACAATGTTTATCAATGCAGAAAACTGATCATGGCCTGTGGCGGCGCATCTGCATCCAAACTTGGCAGCAACGGTTCCGGATACAGACTGGCAGAGTGTCTTGGACATCATGTGTCTGCACCGGTGCCTGCATTATGTGCGCTTCATTGTAAGGAGAAATATTTTAAAGAACTGGCGGGAATTCGTCTTCAGGGCAGGGTAAGACTTCTTACAGGCGGCAAAATGGCTGCGGAGGACAGCGGTGAAATCCAATTGACTGCGTATGGTATTTCAGGAATTCCGGTGTTTCAGGTGAGCCGTTATGCCGCGAAAGCTTTGCAAATGAAAAAAACAGTGACGGCGGTACTTGATTTGATGCCAGCTGTCAGCGACAAAGGACTTCGTGCCAGACTGATGTGGCAGATGCATGCCAGTCCGAAGTGGACAATGCGGATGGTGCTTTCGGGAATGATGAACAGTAAGCTGGCAGCCTGTCTGTTAAAATGCGCTGGCATAGACGGCGGACAGCCATGCTGCAAAGTAGATGATCGTGCACTGGAGCGTTTGATTGCACTGGTGAAACATCACGAAGTGCATATTAACGCGACAAACGATTTTGAACAGTCCCAGGCAACAGCCGGAGGGGTTGATACAAGAGAAATAGATGAGAAGAATATGGCATCAAAAATTGTCAGAGGACTTTATTTTACCGGAGAATTATTGGATGTTGATGGCATCTGCGGAGGATACAATCTGCAGTGGGCTTGGGCAACCGGTATTCTTGCAGGTTCAGATGCCGGAAGGAGCTGCCGTGTTAAAGGTTAATCAGATTAAACTGCCTCTGAACCATTCAAAAAAACAATTAAAAGAGGCGATTGTGCATAAATTGCGTATCAGACCGGAGGAGATGATAGATTACCGGATTCTCAAACAATCAATCGATGCGAGAAAATCCGGAAAAGGCGGGCATGCCGGGGAAGTTCTTTATCAGTATTCTGTGGCAGTGACATTAGCAAATGAAAAGCAGTATCTGAAAAAGCATCATGCCAATAAAGATATACTGCCTTATACACCGGTCATCTATCAGATGCCGGAAAAGGCAGCGGACAAACCAGCAAAGCCTCCGGTAATCATCGGCAGCGGACCGGCCGGCCTGTTCTGTGGGCTCATGCTGGCCAGACAGGGATATGATCCGATTATTCTGGAGCGGGGAAGTGAAGTGCACACCCGTATGGAGAAGGTGAATGCCTTCTGGTCGGGCGGTAAGCTTGATAAGGAGTGCAATGTACAGTTTGGTGAGGGCGGTGCCGGTACTTTTTCAGATGGCAAGCTCAATACTCTTGTCAAGGATCCTTTTGGACGACAGAGAAAGGTTATGGAGACTTTTGTAGAGGCGGGAGCACCGGAAGATATTTTATATGTACAGAAGCCCCATGTCGGAACAGACCTTCTGGTTGGGATTGTTGAAAAACTTCGCAATGAGATACTTTCGCTTGGCGGTCAGGTGCACTTTGATTCAAAAGTGACAGATTTTGTGATAGATGCTCAGAATCATATTAGAGGGGTTATTGTCAATGGCCGTGAGAAAATTGAAGCTGACCAGGTTGTTCTGGCAGTGGGACATAGTGCCAGGGATACCTTTGAGAAACTTTTGGAGAGAAAGATTACCATGGAGCCAAAGCCGTTTGCTGTCGGTGTGCGCGTGGAGCATCCGCAGTCAATGATTAATGCATCCCAGTATGGCAGCGTAGCAGACCAGCTTCCGGCAGCCAGTTACAAATTAACTTACCGGACGGGTAAGGGGCGTCAGGTGTATACATTCTGTATGTGTCCCGGCGGCTATGTGGTGAATGCTTCTTCAGAAGAAGGCATGTGTGCGGTGAATGGTATGAGCAACCGTGGACGTGACGGTGCCAATGCCAACAGTGCGGTGATCGTGGGCGTTTCACCAGAGGATTTCGGCAGTTCGGATATTCTTGCCGGGATGGCTTTTCAGCGAAAATGGGAGAAACTGGCTTATGAAGAAGGTCAGGGACTTGTGCCAGTGCAGCTTTTCGATGATTTCAAAGAAAAAAAAGTCTCAGAACGTTTTGGAGCGGTGAAGCCCGAACATAAAGGCGGTTATCATTTCGGCAATTTATGGCATTGCCTGCCGACGTTTGTCTGTGAAAGTCTGGTAGAAGGCATTGATGCTTTCGGCAGAAAGATCAAAGGTTATGACAGACCCGATGCTATTCTTTCAGGTGTTGAAACGCGAACATCTTCACCGGTGCGAATACCGAGAGATGAACATTTTGAAAGCAATGTGGGGGGTCTTTACCCATGCGGTGAGGGAGCCGGTTATGCAGGCGGCATTACAAGTGCTGCTATGGATGGCCTACGTGTAGCGGAAGCTGTAGCAGCGGCTTATGCCGCTGTTGAACAGGCAAAGTAGAAGTGTTTGTCAGAAACAGAGAAATAATTGTCTGGGGACAATGACAGAGAGAGAATGGAGGCAGACATGCTGATTACGAATAAACATTACAGACAGAATCTGAAAAACAAAAAGAGAATTGTCATTAAAGTGGGATCGTCCTCGCTTGTGCACCCGGAAACCGGAGAGACAGATCTGCTGAAACTGGAGCAGTTGGTGCGAGTCCTGTGTGATCTGCGCAATCAGGGCAAGGATGTGGTACTTGTTTCATCCGGTGCCATTGGTGTAGGGAGAAAAGCTCTTGGTTTAAACGAGCGTCCGAAGGAACTGGCTCAGAAACAGGCCTGTGCTTCAGTGGGACAGGGAATGCTGATGATGATTTATCAGAAGCTTTTTAATGAATACAGCCATGTGGCTTCCCAGATTCTTATGACGAAACATACTATTGTCAGAGAAAAGAGCCTGCACAATGCCAGAAATACATTTAATGAATTGCTGAGAATGGGAGTTATTCCGATTGTCAACGAGAACGATACCGTTTCAACAGATGAGATTGAGATTGGTGACAATGATACCCTGTCTGCGGTAGTGGCAGCCATTACCGGTGCAGATTTGCTGATTTTGTTGTCGGATATTGATGGCTTGTATACAGATGATCCGTCTCAGAATAAGGATGCGCTTTTTATTGAATGTGTGACGGATATTGATGATTCTCTTTACGAGATTGCCAAAGGAGCCGGCAGCGATTACGGTACCGGCGGCATGAAAACAAAAATTGACGCGGCACGTATTGCCAATGATGCAGGATGTGATATGATTATAGCAAACGGCAAAGATTTTCATGTCATTGACGACATTATGAAAGGACAGGAGAAGGGTACTTTATTCCTGGCTCATAAGAGTGAGAAGTTTAACATTCTGGATTATATAGAACCTGAAAAAATCATCAACGGAGGAGAAGAAGAAATTCATGATTACAGATGCTGATATTAAAAGAATTAATGAATTATACCATAAAAGTAAAAGTGAAGGGCTGACACCGGATGAAAAGCAGGAACAGGTGAAATTAAGAGAGGCTTATATCGAATCTGTCCGTGCCAATATGAGAAGACAGCTGAACAATATTGATGTAAAAAGACCGGATGGAAGTATTGTATCCTTGAAGGAGCAGGTAGCACAGAATCTGGCTAAGAAGAAAAAACATGCCAACTGATATCTGTGAAGCAAAGAGAATGCTGCGAAAGGAAATTCTTTCAAAGAGACGGCATCTTGGCGAAGAAATATGCCAGACATTCGGCAGACAGTTCGCAGAGCGAATCGTCGGTCTGGATGAATATAAAGCGGCAGATACGATTTTATGCTATGCTTCCTGCAAAGGGGAGGCGGACACCTGGAAGCTGATAGAAAAAGCTTTGGAGGACGGTAAAAGAGTAGCATTGCCTAGAGTCACAGGTCCAGCAGAAATGCATTTTTATAAAATTACATCTATGAAGGATGTGGCACCGGGATATTATGATATTCCTGAACCGCTGGAAAACTGTCAGGAGGAAGTATTTGAAGGGTTTCTGGTTGTTCCCGGGACAGCTTTTGACAGACAGATGCACCGGATGGGCTATGGCGGCGGTTTTTATGATGTGTGGCTGAAACGTCATGGCAGTCAGGTGACAGCCTGTGGGCTGGCCTATGATTTTCAGTTAAGGAATGAAATACCTTTTGAAAGGCATGACAGAATGATGAATATAGTGATAACACCGGATGAGGTGATACGGAAAGGAGATGCGGCAGATGACAACGATTGAGGAACTTGGCAGAAGGGCCAAACAGACATCAAGACATATGAACAGAATGGGGACAACACAGAAGAATCAGATTCTGGCCTTGGCAGCACAGGCGCTGGTGGATGAGCAGGAAGAGATTTTGAAGGCCAATGCCATGGATATAGAGGCGGCAAGAAAGAAAAATATGCCGGAGCCGATGGTGGATCGCCTGGTTTTATCAGAAAGCCGCATTGCCGGTATGGCAGAGGGACTTACACAGCTGATTGCCCTGGAAGATCCGATTGGTGAAATCATCAGTTCTACCGTTCGTCCAAATGGTCTTGAAATCTGCAAAAAGAGAGTGCCTATCGGCGTCATAGGAATTATTTATGAGTCCAGACCAAATGTGACAGCGGATGCCTTTGGCTTATGTTTTAAGACCAATAATACCGTGATTTTAAAGGGTGGCAGTGATGCCATTCATTCTAATATGGCCATTACAAAAGTATTGAGAAAAGCTATTGCCGCAGGGGGCGGCTGTGAAGATGCCCTTCTGTTGGTGGAAGACACAAGCCGTGAAACAGCAAAAGCCATGATGCGCCTGAACCAGTATATTGATGTACTGATTCCAAGGGGCGGTGCAGGATTGATTCGTACCGTTGTGGAGAACAGCACAGTGCCGGTGATTGAAACCGGAACAGGCAATTGTCATGTTTATGTGGATGCTTCTGCGGATATTGACATGGCGGTAAAGATTATTCTGAATGCAAAGACCCAGAGAACAGGTGTCTGCAATGCCTGTGAATCACTGGTGATTCATAAAGACATTATCGGAGAGGCGCTTCCGGCTATTGCAAAGGCTCTGAGAGAGAAGCACTGCGAGCTTCGCGGTGATGAGGCAGCCCTTGAAGTGGTGCCGGATATGAAGAAAGCAACAGAGGAAGACTGGGGAACTGAATACCTGGATCTGATTGCTTCTGTGCGTACCGTTGCTTCTGTGGATGAAGCCATTGAGCATATCAACCGCTACAATACCGGCCATTCTGAGGCCATTGTGACAAAAGATTACGCCAATGCGAGAAAATTCCTGGATGAGGTGGATGCTGCAGCGGTTTACGTCAATGCATCAACCCGTTTTACAGATGGATTTGAATTTGGTTTTGGTGCCGAAATCGGCATCAGCACACAAAAACTTCATGCCAGAGGGCCGATGGGGTTAAAAGAACTGACCACTACCAAGTATGTGATTTATGGGGATGGCCAGATTCGGGAATAAATATCTCAATCTTTGATTGGGATAAACTGGAGGATATGAATGAGCATTAATGATTATACAAAAACAGAGGGTGTGTCACAGCTGCCTTCTGATGAAACTGAGAAACAGCTGTTTATCATCGAGCAGTTACATGGACAGATGCAGGCGGATTATGCCAGAACAGGGAAGAAAAAGACCTATCATGTGGTGACTTTCGGCTGTCAGATGAATGCCAGGGACTCAGAGAAACTGGCGGGCATTTTGGAACGCATCGGTTATACAGAAACAGATACGGAGGATGCGGATTTTGTCATTTACAATACCTGTACGGTACGTGAAAATGCCAATCTTCGTGTTTACGGCCGCTTGGGACAGATGAAGCGTACTAAGCAGCGCCATCCGGATATGCTGATCGCATTGTGCGGCTGCATGATGCAGGAGCCCCTTGTTGTTGACAAGATTCGTAAATCTTACCGTCATGTGGATATTATTTTCGGTACACACAATATCTTTAAATTGGCAGAGCTGATTCAGACACGTTTGAATACCGGCAAAATGGTGGTAGATATCTGGAAAGATACCAATCAGATTGTGGAGGATCTGCCGAATGAACGCAAGTACTCTTTCAAAACAGGTGTCAATATCATGTTTGGCTGCAACAATTTCTGCAGTTATTGTATTGTCCCTTATGTGCGTGGTCGTGAGAGAAGCCGTGAACCGAAGGATATTATCCGTGAGATTGAGCGTGACGTAGCAGATGGCGTGAAGGAAGTCATGCTCCTTGGACAGAATGTCAATTCCTACGGTAAGAATCTGGAAAACCCAATCAGCTTTGCCAAGTTGCTTCAGGAAATCGAGAAGATTGAAGGACTGGAACGTATTCGTTTTATGACTTCTCATCCGAAGGATTTGTCTGATGAACTGATTGCTGTTATGGGGCAGTCAAAGAAAATCTGCCGTCATCTTCATCTGCCGCTGCAGTCAGGCAGCAGTCGTATTCTAAAGTTGATGAACCGTAAATATACCAAAGAATCATATCTTGACCTGGTGGACCGCATCCGTAAAGGCTGCCCGGATATTTCTTTGACAACAGATATTATTGTGGGCTTTCCGGGAGAAACAGAAGAGGATTTCTTAGAGACCATGGATGTGGTGGAGAAAGTTGGATTTGACAGTGCCTTTACTTTCATTTATTCTAAAAGAACAGGCACCCCGGCGGCTTCTATGGAGAATCAGGTGCCGGAAGATGTTGTCAAGGATCGTTTTGATCGTCTGTTAAAGCTCGTACAGCAGAAGGCCTCTGAAGCTTCTGCACGTTTTACTGGCTCCGTACAGAAAGTGCTTGTGGAAGATGTGAATGAGCATGACGAAACCATGGTAACAGGCCGTATGAGCAATAATCTGCTGGTACATTTCAAAGGAACACCGGATTTGATTGGTCAGATAGTGGATGTTCATCTGGAAGAGTGCAAAGGTTTTTATTATATTGGTAATTTGTCAGAATAATAAACAAAATCGTGAAAAAAGAAAAATAATTGGTGAACTTTTACAAAAGAAAAAATAATCATAAAAAATAGTTGTATTTTCCAGATTTTGTGATATGATGAATGAGAAGTTAAGTTTGAAGAGCAAAGGCGTTCTCATTTATTTGAGGACGCCTTTTTACTTTACCGGGGTTCAGGTGCTATTTTTAGCACAGCGGTTAGTCAGAAGTGAGAGATGACGAATACCGTATAGCTCCGGAACAAGCAAATAATATTGAAATGAGGTAGGAACTATGTCAGTAAAAATCAATGTATCAGAGATTTTTGCATCTAACGTATTTGATGATGCGACAATGAAACAGCGTTTACCAAAGAAGATTTATGCTGAATTCAAGAATACACTTCTTGAAGGCAAGGACCTTGAACCACATGTGGCTGAGATTATCGCCCATGAGATGAAAGAGTGGGCCATTGAAAAAGGTGCCACACATTATACACACTGGTTCCAGCCTTTGACCAATATTACGGCTGAGAAGCATGATGCGTTCATTAATCCGCAGAAAGACGGCTCTATTCTTCTTTCTTTCTCAGGAAAAGAGCTGATCAAGGGTGAACCGGATGGTTCTTCATTCCCTTCAGGTGGTATCCGTGCAACATGTGAAGCAAGGGGTTATACAGCATGGGATTGTACATCACCGGCTTTCATTCATGAAGCTCCGGACAGCACACCGGTTCTTTATATTCCGACTATTTTCTGTTCTTACACAGGTGAAGCACTGGATAAGAAGACACCGCTTCTTCGTTCCATGGAAGCACTGAGCACACAGGCTATGCGTATTATCAAACTCTTTGGTGATACAACAGCAACAAAGGTTGTAACAAGTGTCGGACCTGAACAGGAATACTTCCTTGTAGACAAGGATACATATGACAAACGTAAAGACTTGATCTTCACAGGCCGTACATTATTCGGCGCACCTGCTCCTAAGGGTCAGGAACTGGATGATCATTACTTTGGTACAATCAAAGAGAGAGTCCTTGCTTATATGACAGAGTTAAATGAAGAACTCTGGAAATTGGGTATTACAGCAAAGACACAGCATAATGAAGTTGCACCTGCTCAGCATGAACTGGCACCGATTTATGATACAACCAATATTGCCACAGACCACAATCAGCTGATTATGGAAATTATGAAGAAAGTTGCACTTCGCCATAATCTTGTATGCCTGTTACATGAGAAACCATTTGCAGGTATCAATGGTTCCGGTAAACACAATAACTGGTCTATGAGCACAGATACAGGCAAGAATCTGCTGGAGCCTGGTGATACACCACATTCCAACAAGCAGTTCCTTCTTGTATTGGCATCTATCCTGAAAGCTGTTGATGATTATGCACCATTGCTTCGTATGTCCGCAGCAATTCCTGGCAATGACCACAGACTTGGTGCTAATGAAGCACCTCCAGCAATCATCTCCGTATTCCTTGGCGATCAGCTGGAAGATGTATTAAGCCAGTTATGTGAAAAAGGCGAAGCTACAAGAAGTCTGGAAGGCAGCCAGCTTGAAACAGGTGTATCCACTGTACCAAGATTCAGCAAAGATGCTACAGACCGTAACAGAACATCACCATTTGCATTTACAGGCAATAAATTCGAATTCCGTATGGTAGGTTCTTCTGCGTCCATCGCAGACCCTAACATTGTATTAAATACAATTGTTGCAGAGACATTATGTCAGGCAGCAGATATTCTTGAAAAGGCCGATGATTTTGAACTGGCTCTCCATGATCTGATCAAGGACTGGGTAACTGACCATATCCGTATCATCTTTAATGGTGATGGTTATTCAGATGCATGGGTAGAGGAAGCTGCCCGCCGTGGCCTTCCAAACATCAAGAATACAGTAGATGCTACATCTGTACTGGCAGATCCAGAAGTCATCAAACTTTTCGAGAAACATGGCGTATTCTCAGCAGTAGAGCTTGCAGCCCGTGAAGAAGTTGGTTACGAGAATTATTCTAAGGCTATCAATATCGAAGCAAGAACCATGATCGATATGGTTAAGAAAGAAATCATTCCTGCTGTTATGGAATATACAACAACTGTTGCAAAATCTGTTGCAGCTGTTAAGGCTGTTGGCGCAGATGCTTCTGTACAGGAAAAGGTTCTGAAAGAGATTACAACAGAGCTGTCCAAACTGGATGCATCTGTTGTTAAACTGGAAGCAGCAACAGATGCTTCTGTTAAGATTGAAGATCCTAAGGCTCAGGCTATTGCATACAGAGACGATGTATTCGCTCAGTTTGCAGAAGTACGTGAACCGGCTGATAAACTGGAAACACTGGTTGATGAGAAAGCTTGGCCATTCCCAACATATGCAGAACTGCTGTTCAACGTCTAAAAAAGAGACGGAGCATTCGCGCTAAGTAGTTAGTAAAGTGCGGTTTTAGATTATCGATAAAAGGATTCCCTATGACCTGTTCAGCACAGGTGCATAGGGAATCCTTTTTTGAAGTTTATAGACCGCTTATTATCAACATTGAAGCTCAAAAAAATGAACCGAATGAATATGATATATTGAATCGGGCAATTTTTTATGTAAGCCGAATGATTTCTTCATAAAAGGAAAAGGATTTCAAACCTGGCTATTACAAAAAAGACAGCGGCAATGATGAATGATACAACAATTCGCAGCATGGAATAGCTGTATAATTTTTCCGGAGTGAATTTGTCATAACGTACTTTCACTGCCCCGCCGATTTGTGAGGACATAGGCACTTGTATGCGTTTATGGGACTGATAGATTCTGCCCTTTACTTTGTAGGAAACAACCGCCCATTTTGAATTGCGAAACTTTGATGTTTCAGGACCTGGTGTTTTAATGGATATAATGGTTCCGACGGTTTGCGCCGTTTTGTTGTAATTCAAAAGAAATTGAAGGATATTGAACAGGCAAAAGCACAGGGCGGCTGCGCTGATCATATAGAGAAAAATTTTTTCGTTATTCATATTTAAACTCTCTTTCATGCTAAATCAGTTCTGTTATAAAATTTTATGGACAAAGCAGCAGATACTGCCAGAATCATACAGGAAAGCAACAAGACATTTCCGCAAATAAGGATTGGGGAAAATTCGGAAAGAAAGTTCAGGTTGAAATTTTCCATTTTCATGAGCTGAGGCAGGAGGAAAGGCGAAGCTATGATGACAACTGTAAAGGCAAATTTGGTTTTCTCGTAACCAAGCTTATACTGTATTGGAAGATAGATACTGATCAATACAGAGGTGACTAAAAACATCAGGAAGAACATGGCTGCATTCATAGTGTCTAAACCGGGGATAATCAAAGCTTCAATGGTATAGATGGTGCAGCAGACCACATAAACGGCAATACAGAAAATGTACAGGGAAAATACCATCATTTTTCGTGAAAAAGTTGCTGCGCATAGCAGAGAAGCTGCCTTTGGAAATTGATATTCTTTTAAAGAGATATATTGCAGCAGGATTAAAACGCAGAAAATGACAGACAGCATGAAGCCCAGAATCCCGGCATATTCAGGGACACGCCAGAGCATAAAAGGCGGGATAAGTACTGCAGCAGCCAGCATAATCAGTACATACTTTTTGATAATCAGGATATCTTTCTTTAATAAATACCATAGCATCATTTTTCACAACCTCCTAAATTGGCCAGCATAATATCTTCAATGGGGGGCGTTCTGTGATGGTATCCGGAAGATACGACTGTACTCTGGCAGCATGTCTGGTGACGCCGGTAAAACCAAATGCAGTTTCTGTGATGTTTAAAAATAGCTGGCGTATATTCTCAGTTAATAATTTTTTATCACCTTTGATGATTCTGTAATTGTCAAGGAGAAAATCCTTCTCTTCCTGAAAGACGATGCGGCCATTGTGAATCATAATCAGCATATCAGCGATTTTGTCAAGGTCCGAAGTGATGTGGGTTGAGAAAAGTACACCTTTGCCGCCGTTTTCCATATAATCATTCAGAACATTCAAGAGCTGGCTTCTGCTTAGAGGGTCCAGTCCGCTGGTGGGTTCATCCATAATCAGAAGTTCAGCATTGTGAGAAAGGGCCAGAGTAAGGGCGTATTTCATCTTCATTCCTTTGGAAAGGGTATTGATTTTCCTTTTAGGGTCAAGGGAAAACATATTCATATAGTGTTTAAATTCTTTACTCTCAAAATATCTTTCATTGTTAATCCTCCTCGTAAAGAATATCCATCATGGCATTCAGTTCTTCTTTAGTAATTTTCAGTGATTTCGCAGTTTGTATCATATCGAGCATTTTCTGCTCTACAAGACGCCGTTTGGAATCCCGCAGTAATTCAAGATTGCCGGCAGATACAAAGGTGCCGATGCCGACCTGACTTGTAATAAACCCTTCATGTTCCAGTTCCTCGTAAACCCGGCGAATGGTCAAAACGCTGACTTTCAGGTCATTGGCAAATGCACGGATAGAAGGAAGTGCATCACCCTCCACTAATTCTTCCTTTAAAATAGCGTCTTTAATCTGGTCTTTGATTTGCTGGTACAAAGGGCTGTCAGAAGTATTTGAAATAAGAATCTTCAAGTTTGTTCTTCATCCTTTCTACTAGTGTGCTGCTTACATATGCACATTATAAACATTAAGCACATAAATGTCAATAGGAGTGTGGAAATTCAGTATTAGGTGTATTATAATGGGAGTATAAACTTTGCACAGGAATTGGGATGCGGAATGTGTTGAATGTGTTTATAGTCTGCGAAGCAGACTGGATGCCGCGCCAGGGGATGCAAGGGAGTCTTGAAAAATTTACAGATAGAGAAAGAAAGGAATTAAAAGTATGGGAATAAAATATACGTCATTGACAAAAAAAGCCATGATGATTTGCTTTGAGACACATAAAAATCAAAAGGATAAAAGCGGCATGCCCTATGTTTTTCATCCATTTCATCTGGCAGAACAGATGGAGACAGAGGATGAAATCTGTACAGCGCTGCTGCATGATGTGGCAGAGGATTCAGACTGTACAATAGAAGATTTGAAAAAGGAAGGCTTTTCAGCGGACACGATAGAAGCCTTGCGGCTGTTGACCCATGAAAAATCTGTACCATATATGGATTACATTGCGGCACTTAAAGGAAATCCGATTGCCAGGAAGGTGAAGCTGGCAGATCTGGCACATAACAGCGATATCGGGAGACTGGTTATCGTGACGGATAAAGACCTGAAAAGGATGGAAAAGTATCAGAAAGCGAGAAATTTGCTTTTAGAAGAGTGATAATCGGTGCTTGTGATTAAATTCGATATATGCTAAAATGTAGAATGCAAAAAAAGACGAATTGACCGATGAAGAAACTCGGAGGAGAAATATATGGCAGCATTGACACCGATGATGCAGCAATACATGGCGATCAAGGAGCAGTATAAAGACTGCATCCTTTTTTATCGTCTGGGCGATTTTTATGAAATGTTTTATGATGATGCCCTGACTGCATCCAGAGAACTTGAGATAACACTGACAGGCAAAAACTGCGGTCAGGAAGAGCGGGCACCAATGTGTGGTGTCCCTTATCATGCCGTGGATGTTTATTTGAACAAATTGGTTGCAAAGGGCTACAAGGTTGCAATCTGTGAGCAGGCGGAGGATCCGAAACAGGCGAAAGGCATTGTGAAGCGTGAAGTGATCCGGATTGTCACACCGGGAACGAATCTGAGCCAGCAGGCCCTGGATGAGGGCCGCAATAACTATCTGATGTGTCTTGTATATGACAATAATCAGTTCGGATTGGCAATCACGGATATTTCAACCGGCGATTTTTATACAACGGAAGTGGCAACACTGAAGGAACTTTATGATGAAATCCATCGTTTTTCACCATCAGAAATTATCTGCAACGATTCCTTCTATATGAGTGGGGCCAGTCTGGATGATTTCAAAGACCGTCTGCATGTTTCTGTATCCACACTGGATACGTGGTATATGGATGAGGCGGTGAGTGTTCAGAAGATCAAAGAGCATTTTAAGGTGGCCAGCCTTGACGGTCTTGGCTTGACAGATTTTCCATCTGGGACATTGGCTGTGGGCGCATTGCTATTATATCTTTATGAGACACAGAAGAATACTCTTGACAATCTGACCAAGATTACACCGTACCGCTCAGGTGGATATATGATCATTGACAGTGCCACTAACAGGAATCTTGAATTGATTGAGACCCTGAGGGAAAAGCAAAAAAAGGGCTCATTGCTGTGGGTGCTGGATAAGACAAAGACGGCCATGGGTGCCCGTCTGATGCGAAACTGGATTGAGCAGCCACTGATTGAGAAGAAGAAGATTACCGCAAGGCAGGATGCGGTGGAAGAATTATATAATGATATGATTACCAGAGAGGAGATACGGGAATATCTGAATGCAGTATACGATCTGGAACGTCTGGTGACTCGCATCAGTTACAGAACGGCGAATCCCCGGGATCTGATTGCTTTTAAGACATCTCTCGGAATGATTCCTCCTGTCAAACAGCTGCTTTCTCAGGCAAAAAGCGCAGAACTGAAAGAAATTGATGAAAGAATGGATTGTCTGGAGGATATTTATGATCTGATTGAAAAATCTATTCAGGATGAGCCACCGATTATGATTCGTGAGGGCGGCATGATCAAAGAGGGGTATAATGAAGACGTGGATAAGTTCCGTCTTTCAAGAACAGAAGGCAAAACCTGGCTGGCGGAGCTGGAGGCTCGTGAGAAGGAGAAAACCGGTATCAAGAATCTGCGTGTGCGCTATAACAAAGTTTTCGGCTATTATCTGGAAGTTACCAATTCCTATAAGGAGCTGGTGCCGGAGGACTGGACCCGCAAACAGACACTGGCCAATGCAGAGCGTTATATTACGCCGGAATTAAAAGAGCTGGAAGATATGATCCTTGGTGCGGAAGATAAGCTTGCTGTCCTTGAGTATGATCTCTATTGTGAAGTCAGGGACAGTATTGGTGAGCAGGTCGTTCGTATTCAGGAGACAGCTAAGGCAATCGCGCATTTGGATGTATTGGCTTCTCTTGCCTGTGTGGCTCAGAGCAATGATTACGTGCGCCCGTCTATTAACACAAAGGGCGTTATTGATATTCAGGGCGGCCGCCATCCGGTAGTAGAGAAGATGAACAACAATCAGATGTTTATCGACAACGATACTTATTTGGACAACAAGAACCATCGTATATCTATTATTACCGGTCCGAATATGGCTGGTAAGTCTACCTATATGCGCCAGTCGGCGCTGATCGTGCTCATGGCTCAGATCGGAAGCTTTGTACCGGCAAAATCAGCCAATATCGGCATTGTGGATAGAATTTTCACCCGTGTCGGTGCATCAGATGATCTGGCCAGTGGACAGAGTACTTTTATGGTGGAGATGACGGAAGTTGCCAATATTCTTCGCAATGCCACCAGCCGAAGTCTGTTGATCCTGGATGAAATCGGAAGAGGTACCAGTACATTTGATGGTTTAAGTATTGCCTGGGCGGTAGTAGAACATATCAGCAATCCGAAGCTTCTGGGGGCAAAGACATTGTTTGCTACCCATTATCATGAACTGACAGAACTGGAAGGAAAGCTTGACAGCGTGAACAATTACTGTATTGCCGTCAGAGAGCAGGGGGATGATATCATTTTCCTGAGAAAGATTATCCGCGGCGGTGCAGATAAGAGTTATGGCATTCAGGTAGCCCGTCTGGCAGGGGTACCTGATTCTGTCATTGACAGAGCAAAAGAGATTTCCAGCTGGCTGGAAGAAACAGATGTTACTGACAAGGCGAAAAATCTGCAGGTGAGAACTTCTGCTAAGAAAAAAGAAGTGGTCAGAGAGGCAGTTCCTGCTGAAAAACAGATGAGCCTTTTTGATATTTACCCGGCAGACCACCCGGTTCTGAAGGAACTGGCAGGACTGGATGTGTCCAACATGACACCGATTCAGGCACTGAATATATTATATGAACTTCAGAAAAGGTTAAAAGAGACAAATTAGCCATCAAATGGTCACAAAATACTGATATACTATTCATTTGGGATAAAATAAACAGGAGAGGGGGCAGCAGGATGAAGTCTATTCATTTACTGGACAGTGATACCATCAACAAGATTGCAGCCGGAGAGGTTGTGGAGAGACCGTCCTCGGTGATTAAAGAACTTGTGGAGAATGCTATTGATGCGAAAGCATCGGCAATTACGATTGAGATTAAAGAGGGCGGCATTGCCATGATGCGTGTGACGGATAATGGCGGCGGTATTGACAGAGATGATATCAAGACGGCGTTTGTCAGACATGCCACAAGTAAGATCGAAACGGCTATGGATCTGATGACAGTGGGATCACTGGGGTTCAGAGGAGAGGCTTTGTCAAGTATTGCCTCCGTTTCTCAGATTGAGCTGATCACAAAGGTACACCGGGAATTATTGGGGGTTCGTTACTGTATTGACGGTGGTGAAGAAAAGAGCTGTGATGATATCGGATGCCCGGACGGCACCACGATCATTGTGAGAAATCTGTTCTATAATACACCGGCCAGGAGAAAGTTTTTAAAGACGGCAGCCACGGAGGCGGCCTATATTAATGATCTGGCAGGACGACTGGCATTGTCCCATCCAGATGTATCCTTTAAGTTTATTAACAATAATCAGAATCGGCTTCATACCTCCGGCAACGGCAATCTGAGAGATATCATTTATCAGATTTACGGACGGGATGTGACAGGACAGCTACTGGAAGTGGATGTTCAGGGCAAACTCTGTCATGTGACAGGATTTATCGGTAAGCCGATTTTATCCAGGGGTAATCGTTCCTGGGAGAATTATTTTATTAACGGCCGTTATATCAAGAGCAATATTATTACAAAGGCGATAGAGGATGCTTATAAGACATTTGTCATGATTCACAAATATCCTTTTACGGCCTTTCATATTGAAGTTGATCCGGCACTGATCGATGTCAATGTGCATCCGAGAAAAATGGAATTGCGGTTTAATCAGAATGAGGCTGTATATCAGGAAATTTATGATATTATCCGTGCAGTGCTGGAACACCGGGAGCTGATACCGGCCATTTCTCTGGAAGACCAGAAAAAGGCGAACGGGAAAGAAAAAGAAAAGGAATCTGGTCCGGAACCTTTTGAGCTGCAGCGATTGGCTGCTATGGGTGCCGGACAGAAGAAACCGGAGCAGTCATATTCAAAGTCGGGACATTCTGTACCAACAGGTTTTTCAGCTAAATCATCGGTGGCAGCAGGCAGTGGCTATTCGGCGGCATCTTATCCGAATCAGGGTGCTGACAGCAAACCATATACTGCACCGACAGGACAATCAGGAAGTGCATTTGTGCGGGAAACACCGACGGAATATCATCATAAAGAGACGATGACACAAAGTACTTCGAAATTGCAGGATGAAAATAATAGGGCAGTGATGTTTGAAACTACGGAAGAACAGAAGAAAACAGAAGTGACGCTGTCTGAAGCAGCAGAGAAAGCACCGAAGCCGCATATGCCGATTGTTGGAGAACAGATGCAGCTTTTTGGTGAGGATGAAAGGCTTCTGGATGAGAAAGCAAGAGCACGGCATCGTTTGATCGGACAGGTTTTTGATACCTACTGGATGGTAGAATATGATGGCAAGCTTTTTATTATTGATCAGCATGCGGCCCATGAGAAGGTACTATATGAGAAGTTGATGAAAGCTTTTTCACAGAAAGCACTTCAAAAGCAGATGTTGTCACCGCCGGTTATACTGACATTGTCTATGCAGGAAGAGAATATTTATAAGCAGTATGCAGATTATTTTGCGGAACTTGGATTTGAAATAGAATTATTTGGCGGCAGAGAGTATGCAGTGCGCGGTGTGCCATTGCAGCTCTTTGGTATGAATGCCAGAGATATTTTTATTGAAGTTTTAGACAGTGTGACGGAGGAGAGCCGCAGATTGGATGGAAGTGCTATTACGGATCATATTGCAACGATGGCCTGCAAGGCGGCGGTTAAAGGTAATAATAAGCTGTCTTTCAAAGAGGCGGATACCCTGATCGAACAACTTTTGCAGGCAAAGAACCCGTATACATGTCCCCATGGCCGGCCGACGATTATTTCACTTTCAAAGTACGAACTGGAGAAGAAATTTAAACGAATTCAATCATAGAATGGGAGAATGAAACATGAAACAGCCACTCATTGTACTGACCGGACCGACAGCTTCCGGGAAGACAGCACTTTCCATTGGACTTGCCAAAGCAATTGGCGGTGAGATTATTTCTGCGGATTCTATGCAGGTTTACCGGCAGATGGATATCGGCACAGCCAAGATCCGTCCGGAGGAGATGGAGGGAATACCCCATTACCTTGTGGATGTGCTGGAACCAGATGCATCTTTTAATGTTGTTATTTTTCAGCAGATGGCCAGGGAGGCCATGGCCAGGATCAGAGCCAATGACCATGTTCCGATAATTGTCGGCGGCACAGGCTTTTATATTCAGGCGATTCTGAATGATATTGATTTCAAAGAGAATGAAGATGACGGTTATCGCACGCAGTTGGAAGAGATGGCAGCTAAGGAGGACGGTCCGGAAAAACTTTATGAGATGCTGAAGAAAGTGGATCCGGAATCAGCAGAGAAGATTCATGGTCATAATATAAAGAGAGTCATTCGGGCGCTGGAGTATTTCCACCAGACAGGTCAGAAGATTTCCGAACATAATGAGCAGGAAGCACAGAAAGAATCACCCTATAACTTTGCCTATTTTGTTTTGAACCGGCCAAGGGAGATCCTGTATGACCGGATTGACAAGAGAGTGGATCAAATGATGGAGGAAGGCCTTGTCGAAGAAGTTCGGAGTTTAAAAGAACATGGATACGATAGAAGTCTTGTCTCTATGCAGGGATTGGGATATAAGGAGATATTAGCTTATCTTGATGGGGAGATAACCCTTGAGGAAGCCGTTTATATATTAAAACGGGATACGAGACATTTTGCCAAAAGGCAGCTGACCTGGTTTAAGAGAGAACGGGAAGTGCTGTGGATAGATCAGTCACAATATGACGGGAAAGAGGCTATACTGACAGATATGATACATATCCTTCGTCAAAAAGGCATAATAGACGGATCTTGTATCATATAATAGGAAAGACAGCATCAGGATCTGTAAACAGGTTCCGAAGATGCGTTATTATATTAAGGAGAAAACAATGACAAACGATAAGATAGAATATGAATTAAAAGGACTGTATGAACATCTGCATTTGGATGAAGATGTGTATGATTACTGCAGCAAGATTGAGAAATCATTAAAAGAACGTTTTGAGGCAATTGATCAGGTTGCTGAATACAATCAGCTGAAGGTTATTCATGCTATGCAGAAGAACAGAGTCAGTGAAAGACATTTTGCAGGCACAACAGGTTATGGGTATGATGATGACGGACGAGATACCCTTGAGAAAGTATATGCAGATATTTTTCATACAGAGGATGCCCTTGTGCGCCCGCACATTACCTGTGGTACCCATGCATTAACGGTTGCTTTATCCGGCAATCTCAGACCGGGGGATGAACTTTTATCACCTGTGGGCAAACCATATGATACGCTGGAAGGCGTCATTGGTATCCGCCCGGAAGTGGGTTCTCTGGCAGAATACGGAGTGACTTACCGTCAGGTAGAACTTCTGGAGGATGGTTCTTTTGATTATCCGGCCATTGAAAAAGCCATCAATGAGAAAACAAAACTGGTAACGATCCAGCGATCAAAAGGGTATCTGCCGCGTCCGACGTTCTCTGTACAGCAGATTGGTGAACTGATCAGCTTTGTTAAGAAGATCAAACCGGATGTGATCTGTATGGTTGATAATTGTTACGGAGAATTTGTAGAGACGATTGAACCATCGGATGTGGGCGCGGATATGTGCGTCGGCTCTCTGATCAAAAATCCAGGCGGTGGCCTTGCGCCAAGTGGCGGCTATATTGTCGGACGTAAAGATTGTGTGGAAAGAGCTGCGTACAGATTGACAGCACCGGGGCTTGGAAAAGAGTTAGGTGCGAATCTGGGCGTGAACCGGGCACTGTATCAGGGACTTTTCCTGGCACCTCAGGTAACGGCTTCAGCTTTGAAATCCGCTATTTTTGCAGCGAATATTTACGAAAGTCTCGGATTTAAAGTGGTTCCAAACAGCACAGAATCCAGACATGATATTATTCAGGCTGTTGTACCGGGAACGGCAGAAGGCGTGATCGCGTTCTGTAAAGGTATTCAGGCTGCTGCACCGGTGGATAGCTATGTGACACCGGAGCCATGGGCCATGCCGGGGTATGACTGCGATGTTATTATGGCGGCCGGAGCCTTTATCTCAGGCTCATCCATCGAGCTGAGTGCGGATGGACCGATCAAGCCACCGTATGCGGTTTATTTCCAGGGCGGTCTGACATGGCACCATGGTAAATTCGGTATTATGATGTCACTTCAGAAAATGAAAGAGGCTGGATTAGTGCATCTGCCTTTGTAAGATTTTTGTCAGAAAGGATTTACAGTAAACTGTGTATACATGAGAATCCTTTTGTGATAAAATGAAATGAACTGTGAAGCTCCGATTGCCTGAATTGAAAGGAGCAGCAGTATGCAGAAAATCAAAAAACATCTGACAATGAAGGAGTTACCGGTTACGGAACGGCCTTATGAAAAGTGTGAGAAAAACGGAGCAGGGACGCTTTCCGATGCGGAGCTTCTTGCTATTATACTCAAGACAGGAACCAGAGGGGACAAGGTGATGGATCTGGCTGTACAACTGCTGAATTTGAATCCATCCTGTCCGGGCCTTGAGGGGATCATGGGGCTTGAACTTGCAGATTTTCAGAAGATACGCGGCATTGGACGGGTCAAAGCCGTTCAGTTGGCCGCTGTTTGCGAGTTGTCCAGAAGGATGACCCGCATTCAGTTCAGTGAGAGTTATGCTTTCACAACACCGCAGTCAATTGCGGATTATTATATGGCTTATATGTGCCGCCTGGGACATGAGGAAGTGCATGTGATGATGCTGGATACCAAACAGCATATGATCAGTGAGTGCCTGCTTACCAAGGGCACGGTCAATGCTTCTTTAATTGCTCCGAGAGAGATATTTATACAGGCATTGAAAGCCGGTGCAGTCAGCATTGTACTGGTACATAATCACCCCAGCGGTGATGATACACCCAGCAGAGAAGATCTGGCTGCAACAGAAAAGGTGAGATCAGCGGGCGAATTGATAGGTATTCGGTTGATTGATCATATTATTATCGGCAGCGGACATTTTACAAGTCTGTGCGGAAGCTGGAACCATTAGGAAAGGGGAAACACCATTGGCGGGAAGAAAATACGGTCTCGACCTTGGAACAATGAATATCAGGATTTTTCAGGGCGGACATGGACTTGTCGTATATGAAAAGAATATGATTGCCATACAGCGAAAGAAAGAAGTAGCGGCAATCGGGAATGATGCATTTGAAATGTATGAGCGGACGCCGGCATCCATTGTGATCTCGAATCCGGTCAGAGACGGTGTGATCGCAGACGTTAACAATATGAACAAAGTGGCAGAGGCACTTTTGAAAAAGTGCGGATGTACAACGGGCTTCATGAGAAATAACAGCTTTTATCTTGCGGTACCGTCAGATGTGACGGAGGTGGAGAAACGGGCCTATTTCGATCTTATTGCGCACTCCGCTTATAATACGCATAATATTTTTGTTGTAGAAAAACCATTGGCGGCAGCTCTTGGGGAGAATGTAGATGTCAAGAGTAAAAAGGGTATGATGATTGTGGATATGGGTGCTGGTACAACAGAGATTACAGTCATCACCATGGGCGGAATTGTGGTCAGCAAGTTGCTGAAAGTGGGTGGCAACACCATTAACGCATCCATTTGTCAGCTTGTGAAGGAGCGTCATCATCTGGTGATCGGGGATAAGACCGCCGAGTATCTGAAACTGGAATTGGGACATGCAATTCCCGGACAGGGACGCGGCAAAACAGTATTTGGAAGAGATGTGATTACAGGACTTCCGTCTAAAGCAGAAGTTTCAGATCATCTTGTTTTTGATTCCATGAAGAACTATCTGTTTCAGGTTGTGCGGACAATCCGCAACATTATGGAGACAATTCCACCGGAATTGTCCGGAGATATCATTGAGAACGGCATTTATTTTACAGGCGGAACGACATTAATTCCTGAATTGGACAGACTGTTTAATGCATCCCTCCGTGTGAAGGTTGTTTTTGCACCGAAGCCCCTTGAAAGTACTGTCAGAGGGCTTGGGGTGATCATGGATCATGCATCCGATTATAAGGATCTGACATTCTCATTGAGAGATGCAGCTTTTGAATAGAGGAATGAATATGAAGAACAACAAAAAAAATAAAATAAACCCGAAGTATGTACTTGCGGCCTTAAGTCTTTTGTGTATTGCCGGTATTGGTTTAAGCCTGTTTCGTGGTTTCTCGATACCTGCAGCCGGTACGATCGTCAATTCGCTGATGGCGCCTATGCAGGAGGGCATCAATAGTTTTGGTAATTTTACAGCAGGTATTGTCCAGAGAAAACATAAGACGACGCAGCTCCAGAATGAAAATGAGGAGCTGAATAATGAAGTAGATAAGCTTCAGGCAAAGCTGACAGCTATGGAGAATAATCTGTCCGATTATGAGGATCTGCTGGATCTTCTGGCGTTGTCTGAGAAGTATCCCTCTTATGATATGACAGGTGCAAGGATCATTGGTAAAGATGCAGGCAATTGGTATGATACTTTCACGATCAATAAGGGAAGCGTTGACGGTATTAAGAAAGATATGAATGTTGTCGCAGGCAATGGCCTTGTGGGAATTGTTACACAGGTCAATGCCAATTCGGCAGTTGTCAGAAGTATCATTGACGATGCCAGCAATGTCAGCGGTATGATCAGCAAGAACCGGGATATCTGTATCGTCAATGGTGATCTGACATTGATGGACAGCGGATTGCTGGATGTCGAATTGATCACAAAGGGTTCAACGGTTGTCAAGGGTGATGAGGTGGTCACTTCCTATATCAGTGATAAATATCTCCCGGGACTTCTGATCGGTTACATCAGTGATGTGACAGAGAATGATACAGAGCTGACGCTCAGTGCCAAACTGACACCGACGGTGGATTTCCAGCATTTGTCCAATGTCCTTGTTATTAAACAGCTGAAAGAGGATATGAAAGAAACAGGAAGTGCATCAGAAACCGTTGCATCGGATACGCAGAGTACATCCGAGACACAAAGTGATACGGCGGATTCGACGGACAGCAGCGAGGAGGGTGAATAATGAAAAAGATATTGGCCTATGGCGGTCTGATTCTTCTTTTTCTTTTATTGCAGTGTTCATTTTTTGTACATCTCAGTCTGGCAGATGTTGTGCCGAATCTTCTGATTATATTGACAGCATCGATTGCCATTATCAATGGCAGTCTTGAGGGATGTCTTGTTGGATTTTGCTGCGGATTGTTGCTTGATCTGATGTTTGGACCGTATATCGGCATGTACGCCTTTGGTTATATGCTGTGCGGCTATTTGACAGGTATTGGTAATCGCCTTTTTTACAAAGAGGATTTGACATTTCCCGTACTGATGATTGCAGCAGCAGATCTGTTTTATGGATTTTATATGTATGTTTTCGGTTTTATGATCAGAGGCAGATTGAATGTATTGTTTTATTTGCGGAGGATCATCCTGCCGGAAGCTGTTTATACAGTGATTATCGCTGTTTTCCTTTATCGAATTATATTACTGATAACAGAGCACTTAGAGAAAAAAGGAAGTGAGAATCTCATTGTTTAAAAATCTGCTGGAAGATATATTGAGTTTTATTAAAACACGAACATTTATCCTGGGCGTTGTTTATACGATACTGTTGGCTGTTCTTATTCACCGTCTGTTTCAGCTTCAGATCATCAATGGCGAAGATTATCTGAATACGTTTACTTATCGTATTCAGAAGGACACAGAAATAGAGAGCCCGAGAGGCACCATTTATGATTGCAACGGGGTGCCGCTGGCGTACAACAAGTTGTCGAATGCTATCACGATAGAGGACAGCACATTGCTGACAGATAATCAGACGAGAAATACGATGATTGCCAAGCTGATCGGTTTTATTGAATCAACAGGCAACACATTGAATTATGATATTCCACTTGAAATGGACGCTTCAGGAACGTTGAGTTTTAATGCAGGTGAGAATACCGTTCTGAGATTCAAAAAGGACGTTTATAGTTCAGAGAAACTGACGGATGAACAGACGAATGCGACCGCTGAGGATGTTTATGCGTATATGAGAGGAAAGAAACTGTTCAATCTGGACGAATCCTATTCAAAGGAAGAGGCATTGAAGATTCTTTCTGTCCGCTTTGATCTCTGGATGAAACGTTATGAGAAATATCTGTCTATCACAGTGGCTAATGATGTCAATGATCAGCTGGTGGCTGCAGTCAAAGAAAATGCTGAGGATCTGCCGGGTGTATCGGTGGAACAGAGTTATACACGTGTTTATGCGGACAGCAAATATTTTTCTAACATTACAGGGTATATCGGATCGATTTCCGAAGATGAACTGGCTCAGTATAAAGAGGAGGGAAACGACAGCTATTCGCTTAATGATCAGATTGGCAAGACCGGTGTGGAATCCTATTTTGAATCCAAGCTGAAGGGGACGAAAGGTTCTCAGAAATTGTATGTCAACAGTCTGGGAAGTGTTCTGGAAGTAGCAAAAAAGGAAGATCCTATTCCGGGTGAGGACGTTTACCTGTCCATCGATGCAGATCTCCAGAAAAAAGCCTATGATATGTTGGAGGAGCGAATTGCGGGTATCCTGCTGACTTATATGTCAGATACCACGACAAACACAGGCAGTGATATTATGATTCCAATCAAAGAATATTACTATGCGTTGATTGATAATAATGTCATCAGTTTGTCTCATTTAAGTGCAGATGATGCAGATGACAGAGAGAAGAGTTTCTGGAAGGACTATAAAAACTACGAGTCATCCATTGCCTCTTCCCTGGACAGCAAAATGGACACGGCACTTGGAGAATTGGATGATGAGTATAAGGATTATCTTTTAATGACCTATTCCATGCTGAAGGATAAGTCTATATTGAATACAGGTGATCTGGATGATAATGACGAAACGCTGGCTAAATGGAATGACGGAAGCATCAGTTTTAATGAGCTGCTTGATTATGCCATCACGAAGGATATCGTCAATGTCAGTGCACTGAATCTGGAGAGCGATTATCTGGATACCAATGAGATCTATCAGGCATTGATTGAATATGTGGCACAGGAACTCCCTTTATATGAAGGCTTCGAAAAAAAGGCCATTTATTATATGTTGGAGAGTGATTATATAAGCGGTACAGACATTTGTCTTTTATTGTATTCACAGCATGTACTGGAAGAGGATGATGATTATCAGGGCCTCCTTTCCGGCAGTCTTTCCGCAAAGAATTTTATGTACAATAAGATTTATAATCTTGAGATCACACCGGATATGCTGGCACTTCCGCCTTGTTCAGGTTCCTTTGTCCTGACGGATATTAATACCGGCAAAGTCAAGGCTCTGGTATCTTATCCGGGTTATGATGCCAATCAGATCAATAATGTCAGCTATTATGCATCGTTGATCAATAATTCATCATCACCTTTATATAACCGTGCGACGCAGCAGACATTAGCTCCGGGTTCAACTTTTAAACCGATTTCAGCCATTGCGGGTCTGGAGGAAGGCGTGATTGATGCAGACACTTATATCACAGACTATGTAGAGTATACAAAGGTTGTGCCGCATGCCAACTGCTGGAATTCAGCGGGACATGGCACCATCAATGTTGAACAGGCGATAGAATATTCCTGCAACTACTTCTTCTATGAAGTGGGTTACAGGCTGGGCTCGAAGGATAATACAACCGAACTGAATGATTCAACAGGTCTGGCTCTTTTAGCCAAGTATGCGAAGATGTTCGGACTGGATTCCGTCAGCGGACTTGAGCTTCCGGAGACAACCCCGAGAATTTCCGATGAGAGTGTTGTCCGTTCAGCAATTGGACAGGCAACCCACAACTATACAGCGGCTGAATTGGCACGCTATGTGACAGCTATTGCCAATTCCGGCAATTTGTATCAGTTATCCATTCTGGATAAGATTACCGACAGTGAGGGCAATGTACTGGAGGAAAATGAACCGAAGCTGACCAACAAGATTGAACTGAAACAGAGCACATGGGATATGGTACATACAGGTATGTATAAGGTATGTAATGAATCTTCTTACCGTTCACAAATGGGCGGACTGAAAGTGACTCTGGCAGGTAAATCCGGTACGGCGCAGGTATCAGAGAAACTGCCTAACCATGGACTTTTCATTGGTTATGCGCCTTATGAGAATCCGGAGGTTGCCGCAACGCTGATCATTCCGAATGGTCATGGTTCTTCAAATGTACTGGATCTGTATGCGGATCTGATGTGTTACTATTTTGGTGTGCCGGAAAAGAATGCTTCAGATGATATATCCGGTTCGGCAACAAGAACAGCGAATATTCCGGATCAGAATATTCAGGCGGATTAATTCAACGGACATGAACATACAAAAGAAAACAATGATCTAAAAATAAAAGGATTTAATGGTTTTTGGGAGGTATGAGCATGGGAGAAGTATTTGTCATTACATCAGGTAAAGGCGGTGTAGGAAAAACAACATCAACAGCCAATATCGGTGCAGGTTTAGCTGCTGCAGATAAGAAGACAATTCTGATCGATACAGATATTGGCTTAAGAAATCTGGATGTGATCATGGGACTTGAAAACAGGATTGTTTATCATCTGGTAGATATTATCGAAGGCGGGTGCCGGATCAAGCAGGCACTGATCCGGGATAAACGTTATCCGAATTTGTTCCTTCTTCCATCCGCGCAGACGAGAGACAAGACAAGTGTTTCGCCGGAACAAATGAAAAAGCTGATCGAGCAGCTGAGAGATGATTTTGATTATATCCTGATTGACTGTCCTGCAGGCATTGAAAGGGGCTTCTACAATGCCATTGCCGGGGCAGATCGTGCATTAATCGTGACAACACCGGAGGTATCGGCCATCCGGGACGCGGATCGGATCACGGGTCTTCTGGAAGCATCCCATATCAAAAATATTAATCTGATCATTAATCGGATCCGTTTTGACATGGTAAGGCGGGGAGATATGATGAGTATAGAAGATATTGTAGATATTTTGTCACTGGATCTGATCGGTGTGATCCCGGATGATGAAAATGTGGTTGTCGCTGCCAATCAGGGGGAATCATTGACAGGTTATCATACGCCTGCGGGAAAAGCCTATGAGAATATCTGCAGACGTATCATGGGAGAAGATGTTCCCCTGGCCTGTTACCCTCGAAGAAAAAGCTTTTTCTTCCGGGTTGCGGATTATCTGATTCACAGATAGAAAGGAGCTGTCAGGATGTTTTCATTTCTGTTTGGAAGAAAAAGAAAGATTTCCGGTAAAGTCGCCAGCAGCCGGTTAAAGCAGCTGCTTCTGTCGGACAGAATAGCTTGTCCGACAGAGATCACAGATAGTATTCGAGGAGATATTGTATCTGCACTTAGCAAATATGTCGAAATAGACATTCAGAATATTGATATTCATATTACACAAAAGGAAAATCAGAATCGGTCCAGGTCACCGCTTCTGACTGTTTATGTGCCTTTTAAGGAAATAAACCGTCATTCGGTATGATAGGAGAAAAATGTTACAAAGAAGAAAAATATTACAGTATCACACAAATAAATATAATATCCATATGTATAATTTCAGACTGGTTTTATATGTATGGGTGCTAAGTATTATTGGTATACTCGTTATTAACAGTGCAGCCGATGGTTTCGCCGCTAAACAGCTCATAGGCTTTGTCGGTGGATCGGTCGTCATGATAATTTTTTCACTTATTGACTATAATTATATTGCAAAATTCGAATGGTTTTTGTATTCTATTAATATAGGTATGTTGATTGCTGTCAAGCTTTTTGGTATTAGTGTGAATGGTGCCAGAAGATGGTTTTCATTGGGGCCTTTTGGTACTTTCCAGCCATCAGAGCTCAGCAAGGTGATCATGCTGATTATTTTTGCACATCTGATCAGTGAGCAGAAGGAGAAGATCAACAGTCTGGCAACGATTCTGAGAATTGGTATTTTATATATGATTCCGATGTTTCTGGTTGCATGGGAGCCGGATCTCTCGACAACAATGGTTTTTGCATTTTTGTTTTGTACATTGATGTTTGTTGGCGGTATCAGTTATAAGATTATCGGTGCGATACTGGGTGCAGCCCTGCCGTTGGGCGGTATTTTGATCTGGTATATCCAGCAGCCCGGTCAGATCTTATTACATGATTATCAGCTTAATAGAGTTCTCAGTTTCCTGAATCCTTCGGATTATCTTTTGACAACCTATAATCAGCAATATAATTCCATTATGGCGATCGGCTCAGGTATGCTCACTGGTAAGGGACTTGATAATAATACGATTACATCCGTCAAGGGAGGCAATTTCATATCAGAGCCTCAGACAGACTTTATTTTCGCAGTTGTCGGAGAAGAACTGGGATTTATAGGAAGTTGTGTTGTCATAGGGCTCATTTTATTAATTGTGATCGAATGCCTGCGTATTGCAAAGGATGCAAGAGATATGAGAGGCCACCTGGTCGCATCGGGTGTTGCCGGTATTATTACATTCCAGGCTTTTGTCAATATTGGTGTGGCAACAGGCATACTGCCGAATACGGGGCTTCCGTTGCCCTTCGTCAGTTATGGTCTGAGTTCATTGCTGAGTAATTTTATATGTATTGGTTTAGTTTTGAATGTTGGTTTACAGCGGAACAGGAGGTAAGTTTTTATGAACATTGGTTTAGTAGCCCATGATACAAAAAAAATGTTGATGCAGAATTTCTGTATCGCTTACAGAGGAATACTGGCGCGTAATGAATTATATGCGACAGGCACCACAGGGCGTTTAATAGAAGAAGTGACGAATCTTAATATACACAAGTTTCTTGCCGGACATCTCGGCGGGGAACAGCAGTTAGGTGCACAGATTGAACATAACAACATTGACCTGATGATTTTCCTGAGGGATCCGTATACGCCAAAGCGTCATGAACCGGATGCCCACGCAATTGTCAGCTTATGTGATGCACATAATATTCCGATCGCAACAAACCTGGCAACAGCAGAACTTTTGATCAAGGCTCTGGACAGAGGCGATCTGGAATGGCGTGAATTTTATAAATAACAGGTGAAGAGAATGAAGAAAATATTAACAGCAGCCTGCATATGCAGTGTACTGTTATGCGGATGCCAGAGCCAGACAGCGTATCTGAAGCCCTATACAGTTGTGACGGCGAGTAAGACTGCAGATGCGGCTTCCATGCTGAATATAGAGGCTTGGGAAGGCTTTGCGGAGAACCTAGGTGTTGTATCGGTGGAAGACAGTGAGAACGGCATCAACCAGGAGACACTTTCACAGCTTGACGCCAAGGAAATTTTTCTGACGGGCACAACGGATAAGACGGTCATCACGGCGAAGAATATTTATACACAGATGCCGCCGGCCAGCATTACCAAGATTCTGACAGCGCTGGTGGCACTGGAGACTGTTCAGGATCTGGATCAGGAAGTAACTTTGACGGATGATGTGAATGTTGCTGTCGCAGATGCACAGGTGTGCGGTTTTAAAGCCGGAGATAAGATGACTTTGAAGACCTTATTGTATTGTATGCTGATCTATTCCGGCAACGATGCAGCCAATGCCGTAGCTTCTGCAGTCAGCGGGGGAGATATACCGGCTTTTTGTGACAAGATGAATGCGGAAGCCCAGAGGCTTGGTGCAACGCAGACACATTTTGTGACGCCGAATGGTCTGGATGATCCGGATCATTATACAACAGCTTATGATCTTTATTTGATTTTCAATGAATGTCTGAAGTATGATCTGTTTAAGGATGCGATTCATCAGGCACATTATACCGCTGTATTTACACGGAATGGGCAGGAAGTGCAGCAGACGTATGATTCGACAAATTATTATCTGCTGGGCAACAAGACACCGCCCGAAGGCGTCAGCATTATTGGTGGCAAGACCGGTACAACAGATAATGCAGGACTGTGTCTGATTCTTTATGTGGAGGATGGCTCAGGAAACGGTTATATTTCCGTTTTGCTTGGTTGTCCGGATAAAGATACGCTTTATTCGAGTATGTCAAAATTATTATCAGATATTAGCAAATAAGCATTGTATTTTTAGACAATTTATACTATAATTAAGACAAATATATTTAAATTTTTTTAAATTTAAATATAATTTACGTGCATAAGCTAGGAGGAGATTACAATGATACAGATTATATCAGGTGTAAAAGGCAAAGGTAAAACAAAATTCTTGATTCAGAAAGCGAATGAAGCAGTAAAGGCTGCAAACGGCAGTGTTGTCTATCTCGACAAGAATAACAAGCATATGTATGAATTAAGCAACCGCATTCGTTTGATCAATGTTGGCGATTTCCCGATTGATACATATGATGCATTTATTGGATTTATCTGTGGTCTGATTTCACAGGACAGAGATCTGGAGCATATGTTCTTTGATAGCTTCCTGACAATTGCAAGCGTATCTGATGATTATGTTGGCTACGTATTATCTAAACTTGCAGATGTATCAGAGAAGTTCAATGTAGATTTTACGATCAGTATTTCCATTGATGCGGATAATATTCCAGAAGAGTTTAAGAAGGATATCGTTATCTCCTTATAATTTGGATATTATATCATGATTTAGAAGAAAACAGCAGAAGTACTTAAGTGGTATTTCTGCTGTTTTTGTTCTGTATGGAGCCATTTCATTTCCCCGGAAAAGGATTAATTTGTCCTGAGTTTCCAGAAAAGGATCAGGGAATAAATACCGGCAATGCCCACAACGGCAAAAATAATCCGGGTCACAGCAGTGAGTGTGCCGAAGAAGTAGCTGATCAGGTCAAATTCAAAAAAACCGATGAGTCCCCAGTTAATAGCTCCAATGATGATCAGTATCAGAGCTGTAATGTCAAGCCAGTTCCTTTCCATGTCAATTCCTCCTTTCGCGAAGCGGCATGATATCATTATTATTGAATAAAAATTGAAGATTATGTGTACTTTATGATAATTTTGTGAAAAAGGGTTCCAATATAAGTCAAAAAAAGATATAATTAATGAATGCAGGTATTTATGAAGGAGGAAAAAACAGTGTTTTATCCCTATTCCAGCTGGCTTAAACAGCGCTATGGAGAAAAGGTTTACAAGCTTCCGGTCAACCTGCCGGTATCCTGCCCGAACCGTTGTGACGGACATGGAGGATGTACATTTTGTTCTGAAAAGGGAACCGGGTTTGAATCTGTCTGGCAGCCTGCATCGGTGACGGAACAGATGCAGCATGCAAGAGATGTTGTTGCCAAACGGTATAAGGCCCGTAAGTTTATTGCATATTTTCAGAATTATACGAATACATTTATGGCAATGGAACTATTTAAAGCTTATCTGGAGGAAGCGGCGGCTTTTCCGGATGTGGTTGAGATTTCGGTTTCCACAAGACCTGACTGTATCCGTACAGATTATCTGGCGTGTCTGGCAGAACTTCAGGAGCGCACCCACGTTGGCATCAATATAGAATTGGGATTGCAGACGGCGAATTATCATACCTTGGACAGAGTTCACAGAGGACATGGACTGGCTGAATATATAGATGCGGTTCTGGCAATCAAGAGATATCCGTTTACTGTGTGCACACATCTGATTGCCAATCTCCCGGGAGACACTCTTCGGGATGCAGTGGAAACAGCCAGAATTGTTTCTGTTCTGCATTCGGATATTGTGAAGATTCATTCATTATATATAGCAAAAGACAGTCAGATGGCTGAGGATTACCTGGCAGGCAGACTTACGATCTGCAGCAAAGAAGAATATTTTGAACGTGTCAGGGCAATGCTTGAGAATCTGGATCCATCTATCGCGGTTGAGCGGTTGTTCAGTCGTATACCGGAGCAAGATGCTGTTTTCTGTAACTGGGGAATCAGCTGGTGGAAGCTGAAGGATGAGTTTGAAGTATATATGCAGCAGAATAGCAGCTGCCAGGGTAAACATTTTGATTATATGAATGGTTCGGCACTAAAAGGAGTTTTTTAATGGGGTCAGAGAAACAGACCGTCTCGAAAAACGGCGGGAGGCACTTGAAACTGAATATAGGGCTGATTGTATTTATAGGCATTTTTATTTATTTGATGGCAATCGGTCTGTCCTACCTTATGAGAAATCATATTTCTTTTTATGAAGTTCAGCAAGGATGGATTGTTGACAGTGATACCTTTACAGGCTTTATTCTTCGTAATGAGGCAGTTGTAAATACCGGACAAAGCGGTTATATCAACTATTTTGTCAATGATGGTGCCATGGTTGCCAGAGAGGGCAATGTCTGCATGGTCACTACCAATGCCGGCAGCAGTGTACAGGGAACAGCAGATGGATCAGCATTGACGTTGAATGGCAGTGACTATAGTGATATTCGGGAACAGGTTTTGTCTTTCAAAAAGAAATATAACGATAGGGATTATGCGTCGGTGTATGATCTGGATTATCAGTTGGGAAATATTGTCAGTAATATTGTCAGCAGGAATAATATTAATTCCATGAATCAGGCTGATTCCGCCAACGGATATACGGTAATGACTGCTGATCAGTCAGGAATTGTCAGTTATTCTTATGACGGCATGGAAAGCTATACGCAGGATGATATGACACCGGAACTTTTTTCGGCCAGGAACTATGAGAAGACCCAGTTGTCTGCCGGTATGAAGATAGACAGCGCATCACCGGCCTATAAGTTGATCTATGATGATAACTGGCAGATTGTGATTTGTCCGACGGCGGATCAGTACAAAAGGCTCAAAGAGCTGGATACGGTGAATCTGCAGCTTCAGCGGGACAATATTACAGTCAGCGCAGATGTATCGACCTTTCAGAAAGACGGCACCGATTATGTCAGCTTTTCGTTATCCAACTATATGGTCCGCTATTGCAATGATCGTTATATTGATATTGAGATTATCTGGGACAACCATGATGGATTGAAGATTCCAAAGTCATCAATTGTGTCCAAGAATTTTTACAGGATTCCGGCTGATTATCTCCAGACGGAGGAAGAGAGTTCGGAAAGCGGCTTTTATTCGGTGGATAATGATGAAACAGTTTTTATCAAACCGGTTATTTATGCACAGAATAAGGAATATTGTTATGTAGACTGTGCGGATATTGCGGAAGGTACTGTTCTTAAGAAACCTTCTTCCGATGAGACCTATACAATTGGAGAGACAGAAGCTTTAAAAGGTGTTTATAATATCAATAAAGGCTATGCAATGTTCCGCTTGATCGATATTTTGTATGAATATGGCGATTATTGTATTGTCAGTGATAAGACGGATTATGGTGTGACGTTGTATGATCATATTATTTTGAATGGCAGCAGTGTCAAAGAAAATGATATTATATATTAGATATAGATGAAAGGGGAAGAAATATGCTTACAGAGAATGTTATAGAGGTTGAAAAGCATGTCCAGGCTGCCTGTGACAGAGCAGGACGTTCAAGAGATGAAGTCACTTTGATCGCAGTGAGCAAGACGAAGCCGGTGAGTGATATTGAAGAGGTACTGACAACAGGTATTCTTGACTACGGTGAGAACAAAGTTCAGGAATTATCCGACAAATACGAAGTGCTTCCGAAGAATATCCGCTGGCATATGATCGGACATCTTCAGCGCAATAAGGTCAAATACCTGATGGGCAAAGTTGTCCTGATTCATTCCGTAGATTCACTGAGACTGGCAGAGCAGATTGAGCATGAGGCTGCAAAGGCGGATATCGTGATGCCGGTACTGATCGAGGTGAATGTGGCAGAAGAAGAATCCAAGTTTGGGACAACCAGTGAGGCTGCCATGCAGCTTGTGGAAGCGGTGTCGAAGATGCCGCATATCAAAATCAGGGGATTGATGACAATTGCGCCATTTACGGATAATCCTGAAGATAATCGTATTTATTTCAGAAAATTAAAACAATTATCTGTTGACATAAAAAGCAAAAACATTGATAATGTTGATATGGATGAATTATCAATGGGTATGACGGGAGATTATGAAGTTGCAATTGAAGAAGGTGCAACAATGGTCAGAGTGGGAACCGGTATATTCGGCAAGAGAAATTATCAGATATAGATAATTTGCAGTTATTTGAAGCAGGAGACATTTGAAGGGCTGGTTTTGAATAGTTTGTAATTGATTAAATAAGTAGAGGAGCGTATAGCAGAATGAGTAAAGGCTTTAACAAAATTCTTGATTTTATGAAGCTTAATGATGATGAATATGAAGAATATGATGATGAAGAGATAGATACAGAAGAGGAGCCGGAGGAGGCACCGAAGAAAAAGACATTTGCACGCAGTACGGCGAATAGCAGAAAGACATCTGCGAGACAGAAGGACGAGCTGGAAGATATGGCAGATGACTGGGATGATGAGCCGGAGGTGAAGAGTACACGGTCAACACAGGCCCATACTTCATCACGAAGCACGCGTAAGGCAACGCCTTACGGCAGGAGCAGCAAGATTGTTCCGATGCACTCCAATATAACATCCCGTAGCATGGAGGTATGTGTTTCAAAACCGGATGAGTTTGATACATGCCAGGAAATCTGTGACATTATCCTGTCAGGAAGAGCTGCGATCATCAATTTTGATGCTGTAACAACGCAGGAAGCTCAGAGAATTATTGATTTTGTTTCCGGTTCCTGTTATGCGATCAACGGCAATATTAAGCCGATATCAGATACAATTGTTATTGTGACACCGGAAGATATTGATATTACAGGCGATCTTCAGGAACTGGCATCTTCAAGTGTCAATGTACCTGCTTTTGGATATTCTGAAGAAGAGGAATGACTATTCGGAAACGGGAACAGGAAGAAACAGGATGATGAGATCGATAGACAGATGAAGGAGGTCTGGAATTAATGTTAACACCAATTGAAATTCAGGGTAAGACTTTTAAGAACAGTGGTATGGGGTATTCAAAGGCAGATGTGGACAGCTTTTTCTCAAGTGTTTCTGCTGATTTTGAAGCACTCTACAAGGAGAATCTTTCTTTGAAGGAAAAGATCAATAATCTGGATGCAAGTCTCAGCCATTATAAGGAAATAGAGAAGTCACTTCAGAAGGCACTTGTTCTTGCAGAGACAACTGCAGAGGAGACAATTGTAGGTGCGAAGAAGAATGCTACTGTTATTGAACAGGAAGCCGTTTTGAAGGCACAGTCTATTGTGGCAGATGCTAAGGTGGAACTTGAGCAGCTGCATGTGAAGACAACAGATCTGCTTCAGCAGTATGACCGCTACAGAACACAGTACAAAGCACTTGCTTCGGCACAGCTGGATCTGCTGAATTCAGAAGCATTTGATATTGATGTTGCAACGATGAAGGCAATTTCAGGCCTTGAGGAATCAGCCGCAGAGCATACAGATCAGCTTCAGGCTGAGCCGGTATATGCTGTGGAAGAGACTGAGAGTGAAGAAACCGCAGTAGAACAGGAAGAAGACTTTGATGAGACACTTTCAACAGATGATGCAATGATCAAGGATTTCTCCGAGATGTTTGACAGCGAGAAGGACGAAGAGAACCAATAAAGCGGATGTGCTTATTTCAGTACAGCATAGTTATTAATAGAATATTCAGAAGTCCGGGTCAGTGGCTGAAGCGCATGCCCGGACTTTTTGCACAGAAAAGGAAGACAGCAAAATGCAGAAAATGATGATTCATTACAATGATGTACCAATTTATCCAATTGTTCTTTCGGAGAATTTTGATGCGCTTGGTGAAGCGCTGGATGGTCTGATGATCAAAGACAGAAAGGTGTGCATCGTAACAGACAGCCATGTGGCAGATTTTTACCTTGAACAGGTAGAGCATATTGTAAAAGAGCATTGTGCAGCTGCCAGTCATTTTATTTTTCCGGCCGGTGAAGAGAGCAAAACGCTGACAACAGTTGAAAATCTTTATGAATTTCTGATTCAGAATAAATTTGAACGTAAAGATATGCTGGTGGCGCTTGGCGGCGGTGTTGTCGGTGATCTGACAGGCTTTACAGCGGCGACTTATCTGAGAGGCATTCGTTTTATCCAGATTCCCACAAGCCTTCTGGCACAGGTGGACAGCAGCATCGGAGGAAAAACAGGTGTTGATTTCAGAGCTTATAAGAACATGGTGGGGGCTTTTCATCAGCCAAAACTGGTGTATTCCTGTGCAGAGACGTTGAAAACACTGACCAGTCAGCAGTATATATCCGGCCTGGGTGAGATTATTAAACACGGATTGATCAAAGATGCCGCCTACTATGAATGGCTGAAGGCGCACAAAGAAGCAATCTTGGCCAGGGATACGCAGACGGTGATTGATATGATCGCAGTCAGCTGTCATATCAAGAAAGAAGTGGTTGAGAATGATCCTGAAGAAGCCGGCGAACGTGCTTTACTGAATTTTGGCCATACATTGGGGCATGCAGTGGAGAAACTGATGAATTTTACAATGCTGCATGGAGAATGTGTTGCCGTCGGCATGCATGCGGCGGCATGGTTGTCCATGGAGAAAGGAATGCTGACAGAGGCGGCTTATAAAGATATCACAGATACCATTGCATCATTCGGCTTGCCGGTCAGTGTCAAAGGGCTTGAGCCTGAGCAAATCGTAGCCGTTTCAAAATCAGACAAAAAGATGGACAAAGGACGGGTTAAGTTTATACTGCTGGATCCCGAAGGGCATGCGGTGATTGACCGGAGTATCCGTGATGAACAGCTTTTGGCAGCGGCCTCCGTTATCGTCAGAAATGGAGAACAGTCATGAAATATATAAAGGCGGGAATTGCAGTTTTGCTGCTGGTTCTTCTGGATCAGTGGACCAAGGTGCTGGCCGTAAGGCATCTGATGAATACAGACGGCATCACACTTATACCGAAAGTTTTCAGATTATATTATCTGGAAAACAGAGGCTCTGCTTTTGGATTAATGCAGAATCAAAAAGTTTTTTTAGTCTTTTTTACAGTTATCATACTGGCAGCTTTGACGTTTTTTTATCGTAAGATTCCGGATACCGGAAGGATGATGCCGCTTAAAATTGCAGCGGTTTTGATTTATGCCGGTGCCATCGGCAATTTTATTGATCGGATTCGTCAGAGCTATGTGGTAGATTTCTTTTATTTTGAATTGATTGATTTTCCTGTGTTTAATGTTGCAGATATTTATGTGACAACAGCGGCCATTGCCTTGATCATCCTCGTTATATTTTATTACAAGGATGAGGATTTTGAGTTTCTTGGCGGTAAGAAAGCAAAGAAGACAAAAGCATAAAAGAGGCAGGTGAAAACGTGGAACAAAGAAGTTATGTTGTTGATGAAGCCAATGATGGCGTACGTATTGATAAGTATCTGGCACTCTTGATGGAAGAATGCTCAAGATCTTATATACAGAAAATAATTGGCGATCAGTCGGTGTGTGTAAACGGAAAAGCGGTTAAGGCGAATTTCAAAATTCATACAGGTGATGCAGTTATGATTGAATTACCTGATCCGGTTATTCTGGATATTCAGCCAGAGAATATACCTTTGGATATTTTATATGAGGATCAGGACATTCTGATCATCAATAAGCCAAAGGATATGGTTGTGCATCCAGCGCCGGGACATTATACCGGGACCCTTGTGAATGCAGTGATGTATCACTGCGGGGAGGACCTCTCAACCATCAATGGCGTATTAAGGCCCGGAATAGTGCATAGAATTGATAAGGATACAACAGGTGTGCTTGTTATCTGCAAAAATGACAGGGCGCATCGCGCCATTGCAGAACAGCTCAGCGTGCACAGTATTACAAGGGCCTATTATGCGATTGTTTATAATAATATCAAAGAAGATGAGGGAACCGTTGATGCACCGATTGGCCGTATGGATGCCGATCGGAAGAAAATGGGCATTAACCATAAGAACGGCAGACATGCAGTGACGCACTACCGTGTACTTGAGCGATTTGGCAAATACACCTATATTGAGTGCCGCCTTGAGACAGGCAGAACACATCAGATCCGTGTGCATATGGCCAGTATCGGCCATCCTCTGCTGGGGGATACTGTTTATGGTCCGTCTAAGGATCCGTTTAAGCTGGAGGGGCAGGCGCTTCACGCAAAGCTGCTTGGATTTATCCATCCGTCCACCGGTCAGTATGTGGAATTTGAATCACCGCTTCCGCCATATTTTACAGCACTGCTGGACAGACTGCGGCAGTCAGCCGGCAGATAAAGATCCTACTGTTCATGCAGTACAATATGTGATAAAATAGAGTCAGAAAAGGCAGGGGATAGAGATGAAGAAGCACAAGAAGGATCCACTCTATAAAAGTTTTGGTTATGCCTTTCAGGGAATTTATACATGTATCAGCAAGGAACGCAATATGAAGATTCATTGCTGTGTTTCACTGCTTGTAGTGATTGCGGGCATTATCTTTCAATTGTCAGTGACAGAATGGTGTATCTGTCTGACATTGTTTGGACTTGTGATGGCATTGGAGCTGGTGAACACATCGATAGAGGCAGTGGTGGATCTTGTAACAGAGGAGCGAAAGCCTTTGGCGAAGATTGCCAAGGATACGGCGGCAGGAGCTGTACTCATTGCAGCTATTATGGCAGCGATTATCGGCTGTGTTATTTTTGTTCCCAAGGTCATGCAGTTTTTGACAGGGCTTTAGTGATTTGTTGATTGGTTTCATGGATGCATTGCAGCTGCAGAGAGAGAATCCGGCGGTTGTGATGTCTGACAGTAAAGGAGAGATGTAAGATGGAAAAACTCGGAGAAAGCCTTAAGAAGCTTTTACTTATCGGTATCGGAACAGCAGCTGTTACAGCAGAGAAATCCAAGGAAGTATTAGACGATCTGGTGAAGAAGGGTGAGCTGACAGTTGAACAGGGCAAGGTCCTGAACAAAGAACTGAAGCACAATATCAAAGAGACATTGAAGGACAATGTGAATGTTTCTGTGAAAGCATCCACACCAGAAGAATTGCAGACCCTTCTTGAGAAGATGACACCGGAACAGATTGAACAGCTGAAACAGCAGATTAGCAATATGGAGCAGACCGCTGAGGAGAAGACAGAGACAGTGGAATCAGAAGAAGCACCGGCTGAAGCTACAGAGGACGCTCCGGCTGCGGAAGAGGCAGCTGACGCTGAATAAGAAGAATGAATACAAAGTCTGAAAAAGTCAGATCAAGCGGTTATGGAGAACGGTTGAAGGAGATTACAGCCGTTCTCCATAAACATGCTATTACGCGTGGTGTATCTCCGGAGAAGTTGAGAATGATTCTGGAGGACCTTGGACCGACATATATCAAGCTGGGTCAGATTATGTCGTTGAGATCAGATATTTTGCCGAAGCGATACTGCGATGAATTGATGAAGCTATGCTCGGATGTGGCACCTATGCCCTTTGACCAGGTGGTGGATGTGATCCAGGATGCCTTTGGTTGTCCGTGGCAGGAGGAGTTCCAGTCAATTGAAGAAAAGCCTCTTGGTTCAGCTTCTATTGCACAGGTTCATCGTGCGGTTTTGAAGAGCGGAGAACAGGTTGTGATCAAGGTCCAGCGCAAAGGTATTTACAGGACCATGGCCAGAGATATCGGATTGATGCATAAGGTTGTGCGTTTATTGCCACCGGTGAGTATCAAAGAGATGGTGGATCTGGATCTTGTTCTTGATGAACTGTGGAAGGTCACACAGGAGGAAATGAATTTCCTTACAGAGGCAGCAAATATAGAGGAGTTCCATCGCAAGAACAGAGATGTGGCTTTTGTGGATACGCCGGTGTTATATCGGGAGTATACAACTCCGCATGTTATTGTGATGGAGTATATCGACGGCTTTTCCATTGATGATAAGGAGAATCTTCAGGAAAACGGCTATGATCTGAATGAGGTCGGCAGTAAGCTCATTGATAATTTTATTAAGCAGGTTATGGTAGATGGCTTTTTCCATGCCGATCCGCATCCTGGTAATCTTCGTGTGCGGGACGGCAAGATCGTCTGGATTGATATGGGAATGATGGGCCGTCTGTCTGAGCATGACAGGGAAGAAATCGGACGGGCCATTGAAGGTATTGCGCTGAACGATATCGGTATGATCCAGGATGCTGTTCTGGCAATCGGAGAATTCCGTGGGAAGCCGGATCAGAGCAAACTGTTTGAAGATATACGCAATCTGATGGCCAAATACGGTTCGGAAGATCTTGGCAATATTGATATTGCAGAGATTATGCAGGATTTGATGGAGGTCATGAAGGAGAACAAGATTACAATGCCTCACGGTCTGACGATGCTTGCCAGAGGCCTGACACATATTGAGGGAGTCCTTGCAGACATCAGTCCGGAGATTAACATGATGGAGATCGCATCTGCCCGTGTGAAGAGCCAGATGTTTGAGGAGATGGACTGGAAGAAGGAATTGAAAAACAGTGGAAAAACACTGTATCGTTCTCTGAGAAAGGCAATAGATATCCCCACCTTGCTGGCAGATATTCTGCAGGGTCAGATGAAAGGTCAGACAAAGGTGAATCTCGATCTTCATGCCGGAGAAGATGTATCGAATCTGCTTCGAAGGGTAACAAGAAATATTGTTATGGGTCTGTGGGTAATGGCATTGCTTATAAGCTCCAGTATTATCTGTACCACGGATATGAAACCGAAATTCCTCGGCATACCGGCATTGGGGGCCTTTGGCTATTTCATTGCCGTTATTATCGTATTTTATGTGTTTGCAAAACATATTTTTTCAAAAAGAAAGTAAAAATAAACTGAGGCTATTACTGTGATTGGCAGCTAATTCCTCAGTTTATTTTTTGCGGATAGATTTATATAGATGGTTTTGTTGTCTTTTTTTCCCGGATAAGAATGAGCGGCGTACATTGGAGGCCCTGACCGGCAGGGTTGTCACTAATTTGCCTGATAGAACCTTTACTCATTGTTAATGCCTCCTTAAATATAGTATTTATTATTATAGAAAAAAGCTATAAAAATATGACGATGCATACTTTTATAGCTTTCCCTTTATTTTTCCCTTATACGATTAGTGGGTATCCATTTTGTATTTATACACGTTCTGCAATATCGTACAGCAGTCTTTCAGAATCTTCCCAGCCAAGGCAAGGGTCAGTGATGGACTTGCCGTAGACATGGTTCTCACCGCCCACCTTCTGGTTGCCTTCAACGATATAGCTCTCGATCATCACACCTTTGACAAGCTTGCGGATGTCATCGGAATGCTGACGGCTGCTTAAGACTTCCTTGACAATACGGATCTGTTCTTTATGCTTCTTGCCGGAGTTGGAATGGTTGGCGTCAATGATGCAGGCCGGATTCTTGAGTCCTTTTTCGGCATACATTTCATTGAGAAGCTGCAGATCTTCATAGTGATAGTTCGGATGTGTCTGACCATGCTTATCAACAGCACCACGAAGAATCGTGTGTGCATAAGGATTGCCGTCTGTTGTGGCATCCCATCCGCGGTAGAGGAAATTATGACCATGCTGAGCAGCAACAACAGAGTTCAGCATAACGGATAAGTCACCGCTGGTCGGATTCTTCATACCGGTTGGCACTTCAATGCCACTGGCAACCAGACGATGCTGCTGATTCTCAACGGAGCGTGCACCAACAGCAACATAAGAGAGGATATCGGACAGATATCTGAAGTTTTCAGGGTAAAGCATCTCATCAGCAATTGGCATATGAAATGTCTGCAGGGCATGCATATGGATCTTTCTGATGGCAATCAGACCATTTAAAAGATCGGGCGCCTTTTCAGGATCTGGCTGATGAAGCATACCTTTGTAGCCTTCGCCGGTTGTACGCGGCTTGTTCGTGTAAATACGCGGTACAAGGACAAGCTTATCTTTGACTTTTTCCTGAACTTTTGTAAGACGGCCGATGTAATCACAAACAGCTTCTTCGTTGTCGGCGGAGCAAGGACCGATAATGACCATAAATTTGTCTGAGGCACCTGTAATAATATCAATCAGTTCCTGGTCTTTCTCTGCTTTTAAAGCAGCCAGTTCTTCGGAAACAGGATATAATTCTTTGATTTCCATTGGTGTCGGAAGTTTTTTTGTTAATACAAAGCTCATAGTGTTTCTCTCCTTGGTAACATTTGTACAACGGCAAAAAGAATAAGCAGTTATACTTTTCTGCAATCAATTATAGCTGAAAAGGAAAATGATGTAAAGGCATAAGTTAACAGGCACAAACGTAAACTGTAAAAAAAGCACGGTGACAGTTATGAAGAATAAAATTATAGCAGCTATCCTGTTGATGGGTATTTTATGGAATGGACAAATGGTTTATGCAGAAGATACTGCTGTCGGAGAAGTGATAGCAACGGAATCAGAAAATTCAGAATCAACAAATGCAGAAACGACAGAGATGGAATTGGAAAGGGAGTCGGAAAGTCAGGGGGTAGTATCAACTGAATCGGCGGTAACTGTCATATCGGAGGCGGCTGTTTTAATGGAAGCAGGAACCGGAACAGTCATTTATGAGAAAAATCAGGATGTTCGGGTCAGTCCTGCCAGTATCACAAAGATTATGACACTGCTTCTGATCTACGATGCGCTGTATAACGGAAAAATCCAGCTGACAGATGAAGTTGTAACAAGTGCCCGGGCAAAATCCATGGGCGGCTCCCAGGTTTTCCTTGAGGAAGGCGAAAAACAAACAGTGGAAACGCTGATCAAATGTATTGTGATTGCTTCAGGTAATGATGCTTCAGTGGCAATGGCAGAGTATGTAAGCGGCAGTGAGGAGGCCTTTGTGGGGGAAATGAATCAAAAAGCCGCCGATTTGGGCATGAACGGGACACATTTTGTGGATTGCTGCGGGCTGACAGATTCAAATGACCATTATACAACGGCAAAAGATGTGGCCATCATGGCCCGGGCGCTTATTACAAATTATCCTGACATTTCGCAATATGCGACGATCTGGATGGAAAATATCACGCATGTAACAGCAAAAGGCAGTAGTGAATTCGGTCTTTCCAACACGAATAAACTTCTGAAAATGGCAAATAATTTTGAAGTAACAGGGTTAAAAACAGGATCTACAGCAGAGGCGGGATATTGCTTTTGCGGAACAGCTGTCAAAGACGGATTGAGTCTCATTGCCGTGGTGATGGATGCACCGGATTATAAAATACGTTTTTCCGAGGCACAGCAGCTTCTGAATTACGGCTTTGCCAACTGCAGCGCATACAGGGATGATCATCCGCCGGTACTTTTGCCAATGGCGATAAAAGACGGAAAAACAGAAAGTGTTGAATTGATGTATGACGGCCAGTTTTCCTATGTGGCGCTGCGAGGGGAAAATCTTGAAAATATCCATTCAAAACTGCAACTGGATGAAAGCCTGTCTCCGCCTTTTGAAGCAGGAACAAAGGCAGGACGTCTGATCTATTATCTGGATGATACGGAGATTGGTGAAGTGCCTGTTGTGACAAAGGAGGGGATACAAAAAGCCGGTTTCAGTGATTATTTAGAAAAAGTTTACAGGAATTTTATGAGCATCTGCGGATAAATATAGGCTATTTTACAAAAACATGGTATAATGAATTTTATTGAAAAACATATCGGAGGTTTATGTGCGATGGAGCAGCGTGTGTTACTTATGGTGAATCCAATGGCCGGACGTCAGAAGATACGTAATGAATTGCTTTATGTCGTTGATACACTGACGAAAGCAGGGTATGAGACGATTATTTATACAACACAGGGTAAGGATGCAACAAGAGATCTGTTGGCTGAGAAGGATAGTCAGTTTGACAGAGTTATTTGCTGCGGCGGAGATGGCACCTTTAATGAGATTTTGTCGGCAACGATGCATTGGAATAAGCGCCCTATTCTGGGGTATATTCCTGCAGGAACCACCAATGATTTTGCAGCAGGTCTGAAGCTGCCTTCAGATATCAGGGAGGCAGCGGTGAACATTGTTAGGGGAACGCCGCATACCGTTGATGCAGGTTTGTTTAATACGTCCTATTTTTCTTATGTCGCTTCTTTCGGTGCTTTTACGGAGACATCCTATTCAACACCGCAGAACTTTAAGAATGCATTGGGGCATCTGGCCTATATTCTTGAGGGCATCAAAGAGATTCCGGCATTTACACCCTATACGGTCTGTGTGGAAGCGGATGGACAGATTTATAAAGATTCCTATATTTTCGGTGCAGTCAGCAATGCCAGAAGTGTGGGGGGTATTTTGAAGATCAGTGATTCTCTTGTGGATTTAAATGACGGTGTGTTTGAAGTGATGATGATCAAGATGCCGAAGACATTGATGGATCTCAGTGCAATTGTGACATCGCTGACATCTTTGAATCCGCTGAAGTATGATCCGTCCATGTTTTTATTCCTGCAGACAAAGGAATTGAAGATTACTTTTGAACAGGAGATGGTGTGGTCCCTGGACGGAGAACGTGTAAGCGGCGGTAAAGAGGCAAGAATTGCCTGCATCAAAGATGCATTCAAAATATTAACCGTATAATGGAGGCCGAATGAAAGATAAAAAGAAATGGATGATGGCTGCCGCAGCGGCAACCGGTGCCCTCATAGGGCGGATATGCTATGAATGCAGACATTTTACGACAGAATATTATGATGTAGCATCAGATAAAATACCGGAAGCTTTTGAAGGCTTCCGTTTTGTTGTGCTGTCGGATCTTCACAACTATGACTTTGATCAGGGCAACAGGCAGCTGCGTGGGGCGATAGAGCGTTTGAAACCGGATGCAGTGATGATTGCCGGCGATATGATAGATGCACATCCGGGAGCGGATATGTCCGCAGCAGTTCGGATGGTCCGTGATCTCTGTGACCGATGGCCGGTTTATTTCGGCAATGGGAATCATGAACAGCGGATTACCCTGTATCCGGAGACATACGGTGACATGCATGCGCGTTGGTGCAAAGCGATTCGTCATCCGAATCTTCATTTGCTGCGCAATCAGCATACGGTGATCAGGAAAGACGGCGCATACATCAATATTTATGGATTAGAATTGAACAGAACATATTATAAACGTTTCAGAAAAGTTCCGATGAAGAAATGGTATCTTACGGAGCAGCTGGGCATCTGTGACAGAAAAGCATTCAATCTCCTTTTAGCCCACAATCCGCTGTATTTTGATGAATATGCTGATTGGGGGGCTGATCTGGTCCTCTCAGGGCATGTGCATGGCGGTGTTGTGATCTTGCCGTTTTTGGGCGGCGTGATTTCGCCGCAGGTGCGTTTGTTCCCTAAATATTATGCGGGAACTTATTTTCATGGCAAAAGCGAGATGATTCTGAGCCGTGGACTGCACATGCACAGTTTTCGTATTCGATTGTTCAATATGCCAGAGCTGTCATGTGTCACACTGCATCATTCCTGAAGAAAATGATTGACAGAAATGCCGGAAGATGCCACAATAGATAGACGAAAGGTAACGATTCAGTGAATACTGCCTTCTGGATAGTTACGACGAAAGGTTCAAAAGCAGAATATGATGGAAATGACATTTAAATTAGAGGTTTTTGAAGGTCCTCTGGATTTACTGCTTCACCTCATCGATATCAATAAGATCGATATTTATGACATTCCCATTGCGATGATTACGGATCAATATATGGATTATATTCATCGCATGCAGATTGAAGATATGGATGTGACCAGTGATTTTCTGGTGATGGCGGCGACACTTCTTCGGATCAAGTCCAAGATGCTGCTGCCGGTGGAGAAAGCCGATGCAGAGGAAACAGGTGAGGATCCGAGAATGGAACTGGTGAATCGCCTGTTAGAATACAAAACCTACAAATACATTGCCCAGGAACTGAAGGACAGGGCTTTTCTGGCTGCTCAGACGCTGTATAAACCGACAACGATTCCTGATGATATGGTTTATACAGAACCGCCGGTGGATTTAGATGCGCTGGTGGGGGATATGAATCTTGAGAAGCTTCACAGGATTTTTCAGTCTGTGATGAAGCGACAGTTTGACAAGATCGACCCGATCAGAAGCAAATACGGACGGATTGAGCAGGAGCCGGTGAAATTGTCGGACAAAATGACCAGTATCCGCCGTATCGTGACAGACAGGAAGAAACCGGTCAGCTTCAGGGGCCTTTTGACGTCGCAGTCAACAAAAGAGGAAGTGATTGTGACATTTCTGGCGATACTCGAATTGATGAAGGATGGCTCTGTGACGATCGTGCAGGAGCATCTTTTTGATGATATACTGATTTCGCCGGGGGACAATATGGACAAATCCGAAGAGAATCAGATATCCGATGAAAATGCAACAGGAGTGACAGAGTAGACATGGAAGAAGTTTTAAAGCCGGATGAGGCGGAAGCGGCCATAGAGGCGCTTCTTTTTACGATGGGAGAAGCCATCAGCGCAGAGGCCATCGGTGCTGTTATTGGACATGATAAGGCGACAGTGATCAGGCTTGTACATCATCTGATGGACAGATATCAGAATGAGAAGAGAGGCATCCGTATTATTGAGCTGGATGGCTCTTTTCAGATGTGTACAAGCCCTGAGATGTATGATTATGTGATTAAGCTGACGCATCAGCCGAAGAAGCAGGTACTGACAGATGTCATGCTTGAGACGTTGGCGATCGTGGCTTACAAGCAGCCGGTGACAAAGGCGGAAATAGAACAGATTCGAGGCGTCAGCTGCAGCCATGCCATCAATAAGCTGTTGGAGTACGGTCTGATCACAGAGGCCGGAAGGCTGAATGCTCCAGGACGGCCGATTCTTTTGGCAACAACTGAAGAATTTTTAAGAACATTTGGCGTTCAGTCGGTGGAGGGATTGCCGTCCGTTTCACCGGAAGAGATGGAGACACTGAAGACAGAGGCGGAAGAAGAAGTTCAGATGACACTTGATGTATAGAGAGGAACAGTTATGAAGAATTCTAAGAAAAAAACAATGCGTTTTTATTTAACGCTGGCAGGTATCAAAGTATTGATCAAAGTTCTGCAGCTTTGCGGCAGGAATGCCACACATGTACCCGGCCGAAAGGCGATTAATATCTGTCCGGATTTTCTGGATCAGATTGATAAACCGGAGTTTATCATCGGTATTACCGGTACCAACGGCAAGACAACCGTTTCAAATCTGATTGCGGATGTGATGCAGGATAATGGCTATGATATTATCGACAATCGTTTCGGCGGCAATATTGATTCAGGTATCGCTTCTTCGCTGATCAAGAATTCTACTATGGGCGGTCATATGAAGAAGAAATATGCTGTTCTTGAAATTGATGAGCGAATGACAACGAAGATATTTCCATATGTGAAACCGGATATTCTTGTATGTACGAATCTTTTCAGAGACTCTTACAAGAGAAATGCCCATTCCGAATTTATTGCAGGTATTTTGAATCAGACGATTCCATCAACATCCAAACTGATTTTAAATGGAGAGGACTTAGTGAGCAATCATCTGGCACCGGACAATGACAGAGTTTATTTCGGTATTGCCTGTGAGGATGAGAAGACAACTTCCACCAACAACATCATCAAAGATGTGGTTGCCTGCCCGAAATGCGGTGCAAAACTGAACTATGAATATATCCGTTATAACCACATCGGACGTGCGTTCTGTCCGAACTGTGATTTTGGTTCACCGGAGATGGATTATGCCGTGGAAGCAATTGATTATGAGAAACGTAAAGTGCATATCCGTACACCGAAGGGCAATATGGAAGTGAAGCTGCTGGGTGATAATATTACAGATGTTTACAATACCGTGACAGCTGTTGCTGCCTTGGAGGAGTTTGGCCTGTCAGCGGAGGCTATCAGTCGTTCCTTCGAGAAAATGAAGATTGCAGGTACACGTTTTAACTGTGTGGAAGTCAAAGGCAAGAAGCTGATCACAGATGTTGCAAAGGGTCAGAATCCGATTGCAGTATCAAGAGTTTGTGACTTCGTGCGTCATGAACCGGGTCAAAAGGCAGTTGTACTGATTGTGGATGATTTCTATGATCGGCAGGAGTCATCAGAGAATATTGCATGGTTTTTTGATACAGATTTTGAATTTTTAAATGATCCTGGCATTGAACAGATCATTGTGGGTGGTTTTCGCTGTCCGGATATGCATCTGAGACTTCTGATGGCCGGCATTCCTGAGGAGAAGATCGTATGCTGCGATAAAGAGCCGGACACAGCAGCGTATGTGGATTTTGATAAAGTTGACAATGTGTATATTCTGCATGATATTTACACAACGCAATATGCTAAGGCTATTCAAAAGAGCTTAAGTGAACAGTTAGAAAAGGAGGGCAGATAATCATGACACGTATTGAAGTTTTATTTCCAGAATTCTGCAGTCTTTTTGCGGATTCCAGTAATATCCGTTACCTCGAAAAATGTCTGCCTGATGCGGAATTTGTGTTCACGTCTTATATGGATGAGCCGTTGTTTGTAAAAGAACAGCCGGATTTGATCTACATGGGAGCCATGACAGAAAGTGCCCAGGAGAAGATCATCAGGAAACTGATGCCTTATAAGGCGCGTATTGCAGAGCTGATCGCAGCAGATGTGCCCATGTTATTTACCAATAATGCAGTCGAGATTTTTGGACAGTATATTGAGAATGAAGACGGTTCAAAGATCGAAGCGCTGGATTTATATCCGATTTATGCCAAAAGGGATATGATGCATCGTTTCAACTGCCTGGTGAGAGGCCATTTTGATGATATTGAGATTGTCGGTTTTAAGACACAGTTTACTATGGCTTACGGTGAGACGGAGAAATATCCGTTTATTCATGTCGATAAGGGAACAGGCATGAACAAAGGAACAGCCAATGAAGGCATTCGTGACCATAATTTCTTTGCGACTTATCTGGTAGGCCCTTTCTTGATCCTAAATCCGCTGTTCACGAAATACTTGTTGAATGATGTGATGAAACTGGATGCAAAGTTGGCCTTTGAACCGGTGATTATGCAGGCATATGAACGCCGCGTCAAAGAATTTAATGATCCGAAGACCGAATTTTAAAATCTAATCTTATATACTGCATAGGCAGCATATTTTTGCACAGACTAAGAGCAGCTTACAGAACTGTTTTTGGAGGTGTGCAAAAGTGATGAATATACAGAAATGTGCAATTGTAGGCTGCGGCGCCGTTGGGGCGACCGCAGCCTATACTTTACTTGGGAGCGGTCTTTTTAATGAACTGGTGCTGATCGATATCAATCAGAAAAAGGCAGAAGGAGAAGCCATGGATATCGGTCACGGTGTGCCCTTTATCCACCCCGTGGAAATTTATGCGGGTACCTATGAGGATTTGGCGGATGCGTATCTGGTGATTGTAACAGCCGGAGCCAATCAGCTGCCGGGAGAGTCGAGGATTAATCTGACAGAAAAAAATGTCCGGATTTTTCAGTCCATTATTCCGGAAATTGTCCGTTACAATACGGAATGCCTGCTGCTTATTGTTGCCAATCCGGTAGATATTCTGACAACTGTGGCTCTACGTCTGTCCGGTTTTCCACCGGAGAGAGTTATCGGCAGCGGAACAGTACTGGATTCTTCCAGGTTCAAGTACCGTCTGGGAGAGTATATCGGTATCGACCACCGCAATGTTCATGCATTTATTATTGGGGAACATGGTGACAGTGAGGTGGCGGTCTGGAGTTCAGCCACAGTATCCGGCATAGCTGTGAGGGACTTTTGTGATGAACTGGGGATTGTCTTTACACGGGAGCAGATGGATGAGATCGTCCGGGACGTGAAAAACAGTGCCTATGAGATTATAGAGAAAAAAGGAGCCACATTTTATGCAGTAGCGCTGGCAATCCGCCGTATTGCGGAAGCACTGATCCGGGATGAACATTCCCTGTTGACCGTGTCCGGGTATTGCAGTGGAGCCTATGAGATTGAAGATGTCTGTATTGGGCTTCCGATGATCCTGGGCAGGGATGGCATTGAGAATATTGTGGAAATTCCGTTGAATCAGTTAGAAAAAGATAATCTTCATGAATCTGCCAATGCACTGAAAAAGATTTTGACGGATATGGGTATTAATTAAGATGAAAAATGCATAGATTAAGCCAGGAGTATCAATAGATAAGGTGATGCCCTGGCCTTTCAATAAAAGGCGGCAGGCAGGACCTGAAAGGACGGTTTGTGAGTGAATGACTGGATTAAACAAATAGGTCAATTCCTAATGGTTGCTTTAGGTATATTCTGTACATTGTTCATTCTAATACAAAATCCTGCGGCAGCGGCGGAGACTGGGCAGCAGGAGGAAAAAGAGAAGCTGTCATTAAACGCCCGCGCAGCAGTACTGATGGATGCTGACAGTGGGCGTATTCTTTACGGCAAAAATGAAACAATGGTCTTTCCTATGGCCAGCACAACAAAAATTATGACATTGATCGTGGCATTGGAACATAATGAACCGGATCAGATTGTGATGGCTTCAGCAGGGGCATCTGCTATGCCGGAAGTTCGTCTGGGTGTTCATGAGGGGGAACGCTACCGTATGGAAGATCTGTATTATGCCATGATGCTGGAATCTTTTAATGACGCAGCTATGATGATTGCTGAAGGTACCGTCGGCAGCGTAGAAAATTTTGCAGAACTGATGAATGAAAAAGCGATATCCCTTGGATGTACGCAGACATATTTTATAACGCCGAACGGGTTGGACGCTGCGGACGAAAAAGGTGTGCACAGCTCTACAGCAGAGGATATGGCGAAGATCATGCGATATGCGATCGACAATGAAGATTTTTTAAAAATTACACAGACAGCGGATTATTCTTTTACGGATTGTGATAGGAAAAGAAGTTTTGAGGTACATAATAAAAACGTCCTTTTGACCATGATGGATGGTGTACTATCCGGAAAAACCGGGTATACGGCAGATGCGGGCTACTGTTATGTCTGCGCTGTAAAAAAAGATGACCGTACATTTATCGCAGCACTTCTTGGCAGCGGATGGCCGCCGCATAAAGGTTACAAGTGGTCGGATGTACAGACACTGCTGGACTATGGCGACAAGAATTATCGTTATCAGACTATTGATATCAGCAAAGGAGTTCCGGATAGGCAGGTACATGTTATGAAGGGGGAACATGATTTTGCTACCGTGAGAGCAAAACAGACAAATTACAGGTTCCTTTTAAGTTCGGAGGATAAAGTACATGTGGAGAGCGTGCTTCCTGGACAGTTGGAAGCACCGGTGGAGGCAGGACAGTCAGTGGGCAGTATTCGGATATTTGTGAATGGTGATTTGACGGCGGAAAATGATTATGTCACAATAAATAAAATAGATGCCCGATGTACTTGGATGGAACGCTTGTTAAGAAAATAAAGAATTGTCTGTCGGAGGCAGATAGGAAGCTTTTTGTTTTGTTGATAAATTATTGAAATAATACAAAAATTATCGATAAAAATAGTAAAAATATACAAATGTACTTGAAGCAATACAATTAGTCTGGTAAAATAACAGATAAGAAACGGCAAAGTTTTTGTCAGTTAAGAGAGGATGAGGGCATAATTATGAGTCGGGTTAAGGCAATGTCTGCCGTGGAACGTATTGAGAGTTTGTTGGATGCCGGAAGTTTTATCGAAATCGGTGCTTCTGTTCATGCAAGAAATACGGATTTTAACATGCCGGAAAAGCAGACGCCGGCAGATGGCGTAATCACAGGATATGGTACGATCGACAGCAATCTTGTCTATGTATTTAGTCAGGATCCGTCTGTGATGGGCGGAGCGATCGGAGAGATGCATGCGCGCAAGATTGAGAAGATCTATGAACTGGCGTTGAAGATGGGTGCGCCGGTGATTGGTATGTACGATTGTGCGGGCTTAAGATTGCAGGAAGCAACAGACGCACTGGATGCACTTGGAAGATTATACAGACAGCAGACGGCGGCTTCAGGTGTAATTCCGCAGTATGCAGCTGTGTTTGGTCAGTGCGGCGGCGGTACAGCTTTGCTGGCGGCATTATCAGATTTTACTTTTATGGTGAAGGACACAAGCGCACTTTTTGTGAATGCACCGAATACACTGGATGATAGTTGCGGTGCAGCTGAGCGGTATGCCGGTGCAGAGTTTCAGGGCAGGGAGACAGGCAATGCGGATTTTGTCTGCGAGAACGAAGAGACATTGCTGGCACAGCTGCGTGAGCTGGTGCTGATGCTTCCGTTTAATCAGGAGGATGTTCTGGATTATGACGTATGCGAAGATGATTTGAACAGAAAGATTGCAGACTATTCAGGAACAGGTGATGCGGCACAGGTACTGAAGGATATCACGGATGTCGGCAGATATGTGGAAGTAACGGCCGGTTATGCCAGAGAGATGGTGACAGCTTTTGTTAAACTGAACGGACTTACTGTCGGTGCAGTGGCCAATAGAACAGAGATTCTGGATGAGAATGGTGAGGCAGCTGAATCATTTAACGGCAAGTTGACAACAGAAGGACTTCAGAAAGCAGCAGATTTTATTCGTTTCTGTGATGCATTTTCAATTCCGGTGCTGTCCCTGGTTTCTGCAACCGGCTTTGATACAACCGTGGCCAATGAAAAGAGTGTTGCCAGAGAAGCAGCCAGACTGATTCATACTTTTGCGGATGCATCCGCACCGAAGGTGACATTGTTGACAGGTGAAGCTTACGGCAGTGCTTATCTGACCATGAATTCAGGACATATCGGTGCAGATCTTGTTTATGCATGGCCGACGGCGTCTGTTGGCATGATGCCTGCAGAGAATGCGGTAAAGATTATCTATAATGATGAGATAGATGCTTCTGATGATGCACAGGGACTGATCGCAGAGAAGGCAGCAGCTTATGCGGCACTTCAGACGAGTCCTGAATCTGCGGCAGGCAGAGGTTATGTGGATGCGGTGATTGAACCGGAGAGCACAAGACAGCATTTGATCGCAGCATTTGAGATGCTTTATTCAAAGCGAGCCGTACGACCTTCTAAGAAGCACAGTACGCTGTAATTGGAGGCGCTATCTATGAAGAAGAAATTAATGGCTTGTGAGGCTCTTTTGCTGCCGACGCTGGCGCTTACCGGCTGTGGTTCACAGTTTGGAGATAAGATGGTAAGAGCCGGAATGAATACATTGATGGGTATGGGAACAGTCTTTGTTGTTCTGATATTCATTGCATTTCTCATATCAAGATTTAAATACATCAGTCAGCTGGAGAACTGGTTTAGAAACCGTAAGACGAAGAATGAACAGGCAGTTACTGAGACTGTTGCTGAAGAACCGGCGGCAGATGAGGAAGAAATTGATGAAACGGATGATCTGGCTCTTGTGGCAGTGATTACTGCTGCGCTGGCTGCATCCCTTGAAACATCACCGGATAAGTTAATCGTCCGTTCAATTCGAAGAAAAAGTACGAACCGCTGGTAGGAGGACAAGTAATTATGAAAAACTATATTGTGACCGTTAATGGTGTCAGCTATGAAGTTTCTGTTGAGGAAGTAGGAGAGGGTCAGGCAGCAGCGCCTGCAGCCGCTCCAGTGAAAGCCGCTCCTGTAAAGGCAGCAGCCCCTTCTAAGAAGGCCAAAGCATCCGGAGCAGCAGGCTCTGTGAAGGTTTCTGCACCAATGCCAGGCAAGATCATTGCAGTGAAGAAAGATGCCGGTGCTGCAGTGAAGAAGGGCGAAGTCATTCTTGTCCTTGAAGCGATGAAGATGGAGAACGAAATTGTTGCACCGCAGGATGGCACAGTTGCATCTGTGAATGTTGGAGCCGGTGATGCGGTTGAAGCCGGTGATGTTCTCGCAACGATGAATTAATGTCACTGTTAATTTAATTCATCTGTACGGGAGGCTTCAATATGGATTATATTTTTACAACATTAGGAAATCTCGTCCATCAGACTGCATTTTTCAATCTGACGGTGGGAAATTTCATCATGATATTTGTGGCATGCTTTTTCCTGTATCTGGCCATTGGACGCGGTTATGAGCCGCTTCTTCTTGTGCCGATCGCATTTGGTATGCTTCTGGTCAATCTGTATCCGGATATCATGAAAACTGTGGAGGAGGCCGCTGCGGACGGCAGTACATCAGCGGGACTTTTGCATTATTTCTTTCTGGGAGACGAGTGGGGCATATGGCCGTCACTGATCTTCCTTGGTGTCGGTGCCATGACAGACTTTGGACCGCTGATTGCCAATCCTGCCAGCTTTCTTCTGGGAGCAGCAGCACAGTTTGGTATTTTCTTTGCTTATATTGGCGCTATGTGTCTTGGATTTGAAGATGCAGCGGCTGCAGCTATTTCCATTATCGGCGGTGCGGACGGCCCGACATCCATATATCTGGCTAGTAAGCTGGGACAGGCACATCTTATGGGACCGATTGCCGTAGCGGCATATTCCTATATGTCCCTGGTGCCGATCATTCAGCCGCCGATCATGAAGGCACTGACAACAAAAGAAGAACGTTCCATCAAGATGGAGCAGTTAAGACCAGTATCCAAACTGGAGAAAATCCTTTTCCCTATCATTGTTACTGTTGTGGTCGTACTGATTTTGCCTTCAACAGCACCTCTTGTAGGTATGCTGATGCTGGGTAATCTTTTCAGGGAAAGCGGTGTGGTTAAACAGCTTGCTGAAACAGCATCCAATGCCATGATGTATATCATCGTTATTCTTCTTGGTACATCCGTTGGTGCCACAACAAGTGCAGAAGCATTCCTGAATTGGACAACCATCAAGATTGTAGCCCTTGGCCTGATAGCTTTTGCAGTGGGAACAGCATCCGGTGTCCTGTTTGGCAAAATTATGTGCAAAGTAACCGGAGGCAAGGTAAATCCTCTGATTGGTTCCGCGGGCGTATCCGCAGTACCGATGGCAGCCCGTGTTTCTCAGAAAGTCGGTGCAGAAGAGGATCCGACAAATTTCCTGCTGATGCATGCCATGGGACCGAACGTTGCCGGTGTTATCGGTACAGCAGTTGCTGCCGGTGTATTTATGGCTATTTTTGGTGCATAAGGATTCGACTTTTACGATGTATCTGCAGTGCAGACATGGACTTGGCGCCGGTGTCTGCGGGCAGATTCTGAGTTTGATATATGAATGATAGGAGAATGAAAAATGTCCGAGATTAAGAAAAAACCTGTGGGTATTACTGAGACCATTCTCAGAGATGCCCATCAGTCACAGATTGCCACACGAATGACGACAGAGCAGATGCTGCCGATTATCGACAAGATGGATCAGGTTGGCTACCATTCTGTAGAATGCTGGGGCGGAGCCACTTTTGATGCCTGTCTGCGTTTCCTGAAGGAGGACCCATGGGAAAGACTTCGTAAGCTAAGAGACGGATTTAAGCATACAAAGCTTCAGATGCTGTTCAGAGGTCAGAATATTCTTGGCTATCGTCATTACGCAGATGATGTGGTTGAGTATTTTGTTCAGAAATCCATTGCAAATGGTATTGATATTATTCGTATTTTTGATGCGTTTAATGATCTCCGCAACCTTGAAACATCTGTTAAGGCCTGCAAAAAGGAAGGCGGCCATGCACAGATCGCGCTTTGTTATACACTGGGAGAAGCGTATACTCTGGATTACTGGAAAGAAATTGCCAAGAAAATCGAGGAGATGGGGGCTGATTCCATTTGTATCAAGGATATGGCGGGCTTGCTTGTGCCTTATGAGGCAGAAGCACTTGTAAAAGCGTTAAAGGCTTCTACAAAATTGCCAATTCAGCTTCATACCCATTACACAAGCGGTGTCGCTTCTATGACGTATATGAAGGCTGTTGAGGCAGGATGTGATATCATTGATACAGCGATGTCACCGTTCGCCCTGGGCACCAGTCAGCCGGCTACAGAGGTGATGTGTGAGACATTCAGGGAAACACCGTTTGATACAGGCCTTGATCAGAAACTGTTGGCAGAGATTGCAGATTATTTCAGACCGATCCAGGAAGAAGCTTTAAAGAGCGGTCTGCTGAATCCGAAGGTGCTTGGCGTTAATATCAAGACACTGATGTATCAGGTACCCGGCGGTATGCTTTCCAATCTGGTATCGCAGTTGAAAGATGCACATGCTGAGGATAAATATTATGACGTACTTGAGGAAATCCCTCGTGTAAGAAAAGACTTTGGTGAACCGCCGCTTGTAACACCATCATCACAGATTGTTGGTACCCAGGCTGTACTGAACGTTCTGATGGGGGAACGCTATAAAATGATCACCAAAGAAAGCAAGGCCCTGCTTCATGGCGAATACGGTCAGACCGTGAAGCCATTTAATCCAGAAGTTCAGAAGAAAGCCTGCGGTGATGAGACACCGATCACTTGTCGTCCGGCAGACCTTCTGGAACCTGAGCTGAGGGAAATGGAGAAAGAGGTGGCCCGCTATAAACAGCAGGATGAAGATGTATTATCCTACGCTTTATTCCCGCAGGTAGCCGTTGATTTCTTCAAGTACCGTGAGGCGCAGCAGGAGAAAGTCGATCCTACCCGGGCGGACACGAAAGCCGGAGCTTATCCAGTGTAGGAAATAGATAAATTGGTTCAGCCAATCACGTTAGATTATTAACATGTAATTGGCTGGGCCAATTTGCTTTTTGCGAGCACTCGTCAATCAATAGTGCTGAAAGAAATTGCCGAACAGGGATGATTTTCAGACAAAAAATAAAAAACTTTAAAAAATTAAAAAAAAGTACTGTACAAATCAGAAATTCATGATATAATAACATCAACACGATGTTAAAGAATTAACGAATGCTCATGGGAGTTGAAAATGGTTCAAAAGTTTTTCAAAGAGTTTCGTTAATACGCACGTGACATTGCAGCTTTATTAATATTTTATCATGTTATGTTATTGAAAGGGAGAACAAGATCATGGGAGAAATTGTAATTGCAAGTGCATGTAGAACAGCTATCGGTACATTTGGCGGTACATTAAAGGATGTTCCAGCAGCAGAACTTGGTGCAATCGTTGTTAAGGAAGCAGTTAAGAGAGCAGGCATCAAACCTGAGATGGTTGATGAAGTTATTTTCGGTAACGTATTACAGGCAGGTCTTGGCCAGAATATCGCTCGTCAGGTTACTTTAAAGGCAGGTCTTCCTATTGAGACAACAGCTATGACAATTAATATCGTTTGTGGTTCCGGTCTGAAGAGTGTTGCTCTTGCAGCTAACCAGATTCTTGCAGGCGAATCTGAAATCGTTGTTTGTGGTGGTACAGAGAACATGAGTGCTGCTCCATATGCAATTCCTAGTGCTCGTTGGGGCGCAAGAATGAACAATTCTAAGATGATCGACGTTATGGTTAATGATGGCCTGTGGGATGCTTTCAACCAGTATCACATGGGTATCACAGCTGAAAACGTTGCTGAGAAATACGGTATCACAAGAGAAATGCAGGATGAATTTGCAGTAGCTTCCCAGAGCAAAGCAGAAGCAGCTATCAAAGCAGGCAAGTTCAAAGATGAAATCGTTCCTGTAGTTATCCATGGCAAGAAGGGTGATACAGTATTTGATACAGATGAACATCCTAAATTCGGCACAACACTTGAAAAAGTGGCTAAATTAAAACCAGCTTTCAAGAGAGATGGCGGTACAGTTACAGCAGCTAATGCTTCAGGTATCAACGACAGTGCAGCAGCTCTGGTTGTTATGTCCAAAGAAAAAGCTGATGAATTAGGTATCAAACCTCTTGCAACAATCGTTTCCTATGCTACAGGCGGTGTAGATCCATCTATCATGGGTGTTGGCCCTGTCCCTGCAGTTACTAAGGCAATGGCTAGAGCTAACATGACAGTTGATGATTTTGATCTGATCGAAGCAAATGAAGCTTTCGCAGCTCAGTCTCTGGCAGTTGCTCAGGATCTTAAGTTTGATATGAGCAAGGTTAACGTTAATGGTGGTGCTATTGCTCTTGGCCATCCAATTGGTGCATCAGGTGCCAGAATCCTTGTTACATTATTATATGAAATGCAGAAGAGAGAAGACGCCCATACAGGTCTTGCTACACTGTGTATCGGTGGTGGCCAGGGCCAGGCTCTTATCGTTAAAAAATAATTCCTTTTCTTCTAACATACATAGAGGATGAAAGAAAGGCTGTTTCAAAACATGTTTTGGAACAGCCTTTTCTTCGCATTATTCACAAAGAAGTATAAGTTTGTGTGCATTCTTTGATTACTTGCGGGAATGAAAAATCTGTGTTATGATAAAACAGACTGATGAAAAAACTGGAGGCAAATATGGATACATCGGCAGATGTGCTGCAATTAATAGAGGAAGCTTATAAAACATTCAGCAAAGGACAGAGATATATAGCAGATTATATATGTAATAATTATGATAAGGCAGTGGATATGACAGCGGCTCGCCTTGGAAAGATTGTCGGAGTCAGTGAATCGACGGTTGTTCGATTTGCAACAGAGCTTGGCTTTAAAGGATATCCGCAGTTTCAGAAGGCACTGGGAGAACTTGTGAAACAGAGATTGAGTTCTGTTCAGAGAATTTCACTGGCATACGAGAGATTATCTGAGAGCCCGGATCTTATTTCTTCTGTGCTCCATAATGATATACAGAATTTGAAACATACGGAAGAAATGATTGACCGGGATGCATTTTACAGGGCGGTTGATCTGATTGGGGATGCCAGGAAGATTTATGTGATCGGCGGGAGAAGCTGCAGTACGCTTGCTTCATTTTTAAACTATTATCTGAGCTATATCTTTGATGATGTTCGATTAATACGTTCAGACAGTGTGACAGAATCAATTGAGGAGATTCATCGTATTGGAGAGCAGGATGTGATTCTTGCAATCAGTTTTCCACGTTATTCAGTGAAGACAATACAGACCGTTTCATTCGCCAAGAACCGTAAGGCGAAGATCATCGCTATTACAGACGGCGAACAGTCACCATTGGCTAAATATGCAGATTGTTCGATTTATGCAGGCAGTGATATGGTTTCCTTTGTGGATTCGCTTGTTGCACCGCTCAGTGTTGTCAATGCATTGCTGGCAGCACTGAGTATGCGGTATAAGGATTCCGTAACGGATACAATGTTGTCTATGGAATCAATATGGAATACGATGAACGAATATGAACGCATTGATTAATGATTCGGATGGAGTCTTTTTATGAAGAAAATAATAATTGTCGGCGGTGGAGCCGCCGGTATGTTTGCGGCTGTTTCGGCAGCGAATGAACATACGGAAGTTCATATATATGAACATAATGAGAAACTTGGGAAGAAACTCTTTATTACCGGTAAGGGTCGATGCAATATTACAAACGGATGCGATGATGTGGAGGAATTGCTGAGTCATGTCGTGACAAATGCACGATTTTTATATTCTGCATTTTATACATTCAGCAATCAGGATATGATGCAGTTCCTGACTGAACAGGGACTGGAATTGAAGACAGAAAGAGGCCAGAGAGTATTTCCGGTTTCAGATAAATCCTCTGATGTGATCCGTACACTGGAACGTGTTTTGAAGGACAGGCATGTGCAGGTCCATTTGAAACAGCAAGTCTGTGATTTGTGGATTGAAGACAATGAGATAAGAGGAATTTTATTGTCCGGGGGAGAGAAGGTTGAAGCAGATGTGGTGATCCTGGCTGCCGGCGGTGTCTCTTATCCTTCAACAGGTTCTACCGGAGACGGTTATCGGATGGCTGAACATGCGGGTCATCATGTGACACCGAGGGTGCCTTCACTTGTACCGATGGTTGTGGATGATGCATGGTGTACAGAACTTCAGGGACTGTCTTTGAAAAATATCAGTTTTTCCCTTCGATGCGGGAAGAAAGAATTTTACCGGGAATTCGGAGAGATGATGTTTACACATTTTGGCATTACCGGACCGGTTGTATTAAGCGGCAGTACCCGGATAGCCCCTTATCTGAAGAAAGGCACTGTTACGGCTGAGATTGATATGAAACCTTCATTGACCGAAGAACAGTTGGATGCACGGCTGCTTAGGGATTTTGATAAGAACATGAATAAGCAGATCAGAAATGCATTGTCAGAACTTTTACCGTCCAGTCTGATACCTGTGATTATCAGACTTTCGGGGATTGATCCTTACATGATCGTGCATGATGTGACGAAACAGCAGCGCCAGAAATTGATTCATACAATGCGTCATCTGACTATGACGGTGACAGGTGTGCGCGGTTTTAATGAGGCAATCATTACCCAGGGAGGCATCCGTGTTAAAGAGGTGGACCCGAGTACGATGGCATCGAAGCTTGTGAAGGGGCTGTATTTTGCCGGTGAGATCCTGGATCTGGATGCAGTTACCGGCGGTTATAATCTTCAGATTGCCTGGTCAACGGCTTATCTGGCGGGCAGGTCTGCGGCAGAAGCAATCACAGAGTAAAGGAATGAGAATAATGAGTATAAATGTAGCGATAGATGGACCAGCTGGTGCAGGAAAGAGCACAATCGCCAAAAAGCTTGCCAAGGAGCTGGACTATATTTATGTGGATACTGGTGCGATGTATCGAGCCATGGCATTATATATGATAGAGCAGAAGACGGACATTCAGCATATGGATGCTGTCAGAAGTGCCTGTGATGCAATCACAATCGATATCCGATACAGCGATGGTGAACAGCAGGTTATTCTGAATGGAAGGAATGTTAATGATTTTATCCGTACGGAGGCAGTCAGTGAGATGTCCAGCAAGATTTCGGCAATACCTGAAGTGCGGGCTAAACTGCTTTCTCTGCAGCGTTCTCTGGCAGCTGCATCAAATGTCATTATGGATGGCAGAGATATCGGAACGCATGTTTTACCGAATGCGGATGTGAAGATTTTCCTGACGGCGGATGCGCATGTGCGTGCCCTGCGACGATATGAAGAATTTACAGCGAAGGGAATCGATTGTACCTTGGAGAATGTTGAACGTGAGGTCATTGAGCGTGATGAACGTGATATGAACCGGGCAATCGCACCGCTTAAACAGGCAGAGGATGCGGTCAGAGTGGATACATCACAGATGAATATTGATGAAGTCGTTAATTGCCTTAGACAGCTGATTCTTGACCGCATTTAGAAGGTGAATAGAATGAAGAATGTTATATTGGCAAAGACAGCAGGATTTTGTTTCGGTGTCCGTCGGGCGGTTGATATGGCTTATGGCATTGCCGGCAGGGACAAGGTCTACACGTATGGCCCGATCATACATAATGAAACGGTTGTTGAGGACCTTGAGGCCAAAGGGATAAAGGTGGTTCATTCCATCGAAGAAGCAGCTGCCCTTGCAGGCGGGACGATGATCATTCGGTCACACGGAGTATCCAAAGAGGAGATTGATCTTCTGAAACAGATGGGATTTGATATTGTGGATGCCACATGTCCTTTTGTTAAGAAAATCCATCACATTGTCGAGGAATACAGCGAACAGGGATATGGCATTATTATTATAGGCAGTGCGGATCATCCGGAGGTGCAGGCAATCAGCGGGTGGTGCAAGGAACCGCCGGTGATTATCGAATCTGAGGAAGAAGCCCGGAATTTTAAGACTGATCCGGACAAAAAATTGTGTCTTGTATCACAAACGACATTTAATTACAATAAATTTCAATTATTAGTTGAAATTATTTCAAAAAAGGGTTATGATATAAGATGTCTAAATACTATATGCAATGCGACTGAGGAACGCCAGTCAGAAGCCCGGGAGATAGCCGGACGCGTTGATGCAATGATTGTCATTGGCGGAAGACAGAGTTCCAATACGCAGAAATTATATGATATTTGCAAAAACGAATGTAAAAATACTTACTATATACAGACACTTGTTGACTTGGATTTGAAGACATTTGAATCTATAGGTAATGTAGGTATTACAGCAGGGGCATCGACCCCAAATAATATTATCGAGGAGGTTCACACCAATATGTCAGAAATGGGTAATGAACAGAGTTTTGAACAGATGCTGGAAGCATCATTAAAAACTATCAGAACAGGAGAAGTCGTTGAAGGTACCGTCATCGATGTCAAAGAAGACGAGATCATTCTTAATATAGGCTACAAGGCAGACGGAATCATCACGAGAAATGAGTATTCCAATACATCTAATCTCGACCTTAGAACAGTTGTCAATGTTGGCGATACAATGCAGGCTAAAGTTCTGAAAGTAAATGATGGCGAAGGTCAGGTTCTCTTAACATATAAGAGACTGCTGGCTGAAAGAGGCAACAAGAGAATTGAAGAAGCTTATAACAACAAGGAAGTCCTTACAGCAAAAGTTGCTAACGTTCTTGACGGTGGCTTAAGCGTTGTTGTAGAAGAAGCAAGAGTATTTATTCCTGCAAGCCTTGTTTCCGATACTTATGAGAAGAACCTGTCCAAGTACCAGGATCAGGAGATCTCTTTTGTAATCACAGAGTTTAATCCACGCAAGAGAAGAATCATCGGTGACAGAAAGCAGCTGATCCTTGCTGAGAAAGCTCAGAAACAGAAAGAATTATTCGAAAAGATCAATATCGGTGATACAGTTGAAGGCCGTGTAAAGAATGTAACAGATTTTGGCGCATTCATCGATCTTGGCGGTGCAGATGGTCTGCTTCACATTTCTGAAATGTCATGGGGCAGAGTTGAGAATCCAAAGAAGGTTCTTAAAGTCGGTGATACACTTAAAGTCCTGATCAAAGATATTCAGGGCGAAAAGATTGCATTAAGCCTGAAATTCCCTGAAACAAATCCATGGCTTACAGCTGCTGATAAGTATGCGGTAGGCAATGTTGTTGAAGGTAAAGTTGCAAGAATGACAGACTTTGGTGCATTCGTTGAACTTGAACCAGGCGTAGATGCACTTCTTCATGTATCTCAGATTTCCAGAGATCATGTTGACAAACCATCTGATGTTCTTTCATATGGTCAGACAATCACAGCAAAGGTTGTAGATTTCAATGAAGAATCTCAGAAGATCAGCCTGAGCATGAAAGCACTTGATGCAAAGGAAGAAACTGAAGAATAAATTATCATTTATGATTTCAGGAGAGGCTTTGCCTGCTGTTGGCAGGTAAGGCCTCTTTTTTCAAAAGGAGGTTTTATATGCAGCCTTACTATGCGATAAAGTTAAAATGCTTTGTATTACGCTTGATGATGGGATGCTCACTGTTGTTGATTTCAGCAGGGATTGTCGTCTCTATTTTGCAGGAAGTCATGAACAGTTATGATGCCAACAGCAGACTTGCATATATATTAGGACTGCTGATCTGCGCATTGATGGTTGCGTTGGGAATTGTGCTGATTTATCAGGCTTTTCATTTTGAAAGATTCGTTTTTGGACGAAGTCAGCGAAGTTATGATCTGTTGAAGAAAGATATGCAGGACAAGTCAGTGGTCAGTGCAGGCAATCTGATCGTAACGGATCAGTTTATGCTACTCTTTTCCAAGCATATTTTTAATATGTGTAAGGTGATACGGCTGGAGAATGTTATTGCCTGTTTTGAAGAGCCTGTTTATGGAACTGTTGCAAAGCCTTCAGAATATACACTGTATATTTATGACCGGGATTTTAAGTGCCATACCATTGTATTGGATGCGAAGCAATCAGAGGCCGGACACCAGGCAAAGGAGAAGATTTGTCAGACACATCCGTGGATTTATGCAGTCAGTCGTGATACTTTTCTTGATCGCACGATGTCTAAAAACAGCAGAAGGAATTTTCTGAATCAGATTGAGAAGAGAAAGTATGAAATGAATTCCACGGTCAATGTGGATAAGGAGGCTGAAGCAGAAATTGATCAGATGGTCAATGATGCCAGAAATAAGCTGGATTTTCACTCCATCCTCGGCAAAAATAAAAAAGATGCAGAATCGAAGCAAAAATAAAAGGGCACAGAGCCCTTTTATTTTTGCTTTTTAAATCATACGGAAAAACGGTGTTACACAGAAGCAACTTCTTTGATGAGAGAGGATATATAAGACCTGAGAAATGCCGGGTCAGATGTCAATTTTTCTGTATCACACAGGATATACAGCTGCTTGTCATCGAAGCTTTTCTTGAAAGTAGGCTGCAGTGAAGTGTCAAAAGATGGGAGGAAAATCCCCTCCTGGCGGATGTAACAGGTGGCTGCGGTTGCTTTTTGACGGTATGCTTTATCGACGTAACAGGCAATAGAGCGATGGATGGCACGGTCTTCTTTGGGAAGATAATAATAGTCTTTGACGGGGCCTGGGAGAAAATATTTCAATTCACCGGATAAAACCGGAATGACAAGATGTGCCGTATCTTTCTCTAAAGAGAGAGAAAGCAGAGCGTTCGCCAGTTGGACCCTTTGGGGGAACGGTGTCTCTAATATGAGAGCAAGGTGACAGAAATTCTCTTCTAACCTGCAAAGATGTACTTTGGCGAACCTTCCTCTGAAAAATTGTGTATAGGCAGAGAGTGAATGGAGGTGGAGTAGTCCGATCATATCCGCTTCATGATGGGACTTCAGCTGTAAAAGCAGCGTATCTTCTTTGGAAAGCTCCCATGATGTATAGCATTTAACCAATGCTTCAGGGTCAAGATGCTCAGGACGGGTATAGCGAATAAAGGCTTCAGCGGTGGCTTTTCGGGTGTTTTCCAGAGAAAGCAGATGCCTGAAAGGAGAGATATCTTTTTGAATATCCAGCTGTCGGACGCTTTGAAAGAGTGTCAGATCAGCAGTATCTTCGCTGGAAAAACAGTCGGCGTCGCTGTAATTGCGCCAGCGGTTGTTGAGAAAGCGGTAAGTAAAACTGTGACCGCCATAGGTGAGTACCTGGCTGAAATTCTCAAGTATCTGTTGGAAAGACTGCATCAGTTCACGCTCATCCATTTTCTTTTCGGCCAGCAGGCATTGAAAATGCCATCCTTTTTCTTCCTGCCATCCCAGTCCGATCATAAACACAAAAGCGTTCCTGGGGGAAAGACCGGTTGTCTCGATGTTCAGAAGCAGCGTCTGATCAGTAATATGTATGTCTGATGGATAAAATGTATCAAATGTAAGCATAATAGATCCTCCTGACGCTATCTTATCATAAAGAGACATAGTTGAACAGCCTTTATCGACTGAACAGTTGTTTTGTGTTTGGACTGGACTGAACAGTTGTTTTGTGGTATGATGATTTTCGAAGAGGTGAAATGAGTGATAGCGTTTATTCAGGGAGAATTATGTGATGCCGGCCAGGATACGATTGTTGTTGCCTGTCATGGTATTGGCTATGAAATACAGATACCCGTGTCGGTAGCTCAGGTACTGCCGGATCCAGGGAATGTTGTTAAGATATATACGTATACTTATGTGAGAGAAGATGCATTGGGATTATTTGGCTTTTTGACGCAAGATGATCTGAAGATCTTCAAGCTGCTGATCACTGTCAATGGTGTCGGACCGAAAGCGGCATTGGCAATTTTGTCAGCGATGACAGCTGACGAGCTCCGTTTTGCAATATTAGCGGAAGATGCCAAGGCAATTGCCAAGGCTCCGGGGATCGGACCGAAGACGGCGAAGCGAATGATTATTGAATTGAAGGACAAGCTGAATCTTGAATCCATGATCGAAGGTCATGGCGATGCAGAGATGAGTCTTTCGGACCCTGGCGATGCGGCTGCGAATGTTCGGGATGAAGTCATTATGGCATTGACAGCACTGGGTTATGGTAATACGGAGGCTGTTCGTGCGGTGCGTGCTGTTTCAGGGGCAGATGAGATGGACAGTGAGACGCTTTTGAAACAGGCTTTGAAGAAAATTATGATATTTTAGGTGAGAGACAATGGCAAAACGAATTATTACAACCGAGTTTGCAGAGGAAGATGTCAAGATCGAGAATCATCTCAGGCCTCAGCTTCTGAAGGATTATATCGGACAGCAGAAAGTGAAGGAAACACTTTCTATTTATATTGAGGCAGCCAGACAGAGAGAAGAACCACTTGATCATGTCCTGTTCTATGGGCCTCCGGGATTAGGAAAGACGACGTTGGCGGGAATTATTGCCAATGAAATGGGCGTGAAGATGAAAGTGACATCGGGACCGGCCATTGAGAAACCGGGTGAGATTGCTGCTATATTGAATAATCTGTCGGAGGGGGATGTTCTCTTCATTGATGAAATTCATCGCTTGAACAGACAGGTAGAAGAGGTCCTTTATCCGGCGATGGAAGATTTTGCAATTGATATTGTGATTGGCAAAGGCGCAGCTGCAAGATCCATCCGTCTGGCTCTTCCGAAGTTTACACTGGTGGGGGCAACGACAAGAGCCGGACTGTTGACGGCGCCACTCAGAGATCGTTTTGGTGTTGTCAGTCGTCTGGAATTTTATTCAACCCAGGATTTAATGACGATTATCAGGCGGTCAGCAGAAGTTTTACATGTGAAGATCGATGAGCGGGGAGCGGAGGAGCTTGCCAGACGTTCCAGAGGAACCCCGCGTCTGGCCAATCGGCTGCTAAAGCGTGTGCGCGATTATGCCCAGGTTTGTCACGATGGTGTGATCACGCTGCAGGTTGCCAATGAAGCACTGGATCTTCTGGATGTGGATAAGTATGGTCTGGACCAGTCAGATAGAAACATTTTACTCACCATGATGAATAAGTTCAGAGGCGGACCGGTTGGTCTTGATACACTGGCGGCAGCTCTTGGAGAGGATTCCGGAACATTGGAAGAGGTTTATGAACCATATCTGATCAAGAATGGATTTATACAGAGGACACCGCGGGGAAGAGTTGTAACAGAACTTGCCAGAGCTCACTGCGGAATTCCGGCTGATGCGTCATAACAGGAGACAATGCCTGCTTGAAGGACTTGAATTAAGACTTGTAATTCCGGTTAATTCGTTTATAATGGTAACAGACGGGATTGGGTGACAATGAACCTTGTAAGGACTGAAGATAAAAGGAGGATATGGAATGGCATCAAAGACAGATGTTCAGGTTTTGCTCGGTGGAAAGGTCTATACACTGAGCGGCTATGAGAGCGAGGAATATCTTCAGAAGATTGCATTATATATCAACAATAAGATGACAGAGCTTAATCAGATGCCGGGATATAAGCGGATGGGCAGCGATATGCAGAAGACTTTGCTGGAGCTGAACATGGCAGATGATTATTATAAAGCAAGAAAACGAATCAGCGAGCTTGAAGCAGATCTGGAAGATAAGGATAAAGCTGAGTATGATCTAAAGCACGAATTGATCTCAGCACAGATTCAGTTGGATGAATCCACGAAGAAGATTGATCAGCTGAAAGACGAGATTAATGAACTTCAGAAACAGATTGTAAAGCTTGAGGCGAAGGCCGAACGCCAGAATGATTAATCGGCTTTCTTGACGATGTAAAAAGGGTTGCTGTACGGATTCAGTAGTGATAAGTTGCGGCGCCCTTTCTTTTTTCACGGCAGGACAGGAGATAGAGAATGAGAGAAATAGAGGTACTGGCACCGGCAGGCTCTTTTGATACGATGAAGGCGGCCTATAAGGCAGGCGCGGATGCTGTGTATATGGGCGGACCGATGTTCGGCGCAAGAGCCTATGCAGATAATGCGGATGCAGGGCAGATGCTGTCAGCGATTGACTATGCGCATCTTCATGGGCGGAAGCTTTATATGACGGTGAATACACTTTTGAAAAACACAGAAATAGAAGGGCAGCTGGAAGATTATATCCGGCCTTTTTATGAACAGGGACTGGACGCAGTCATTGTACAGGATTTGGGCGTTATGGAAATGATCCATACACTTTTTCCGGATATGGCGATACATGCCAGTACACAGATGACAGTCTGTGGAACGGATTACGGCAAATGGCTCAGAGATCATGGCGCATCAAGAATTGTTACACCCCGTGAGCTGGATTTATCAGAAATTGCGGATATGAAACAGCAGACAGGGGTGGAGATTGAGACATTTGTGCATGGAGCACTTTGTTACTGCTATTCGGGACAGTGCCTGATGAGCAGTATGATCGGAGGAAGAAGCGGTAATCGCGGCAGATGTGCACAGCCATGCCGCCTTCCATGGACCTTTCGTTCGGACAGCAGGGAGAAGAGCGGCTATCTTCTCAGTCCGAAGGATTTGTGCAGCCTGCAGCTGCTGCCGGATCTGATTGATGCAGGTGTGGATTCTCTGAAGATAGAAGGCCGCATGAAAAAGCCGGAATACGCAGCACTGACAGCTTATTTATATCGCAAGTATACAGACCTATATCTGACAGGTGGGCGTGAACATTATCATGTGGATCAGGCAGATCTGGAGCAGTTAATGGATCTGTATAACAGAGGCGGTTTCACGGACGGCTATTTTTACAGGCACAATGGGCAGGAGATGATGTCGGTTAAACGTCCGAACCATTCGGGCTTGAATATCGGACAAGGAAGAATAAACCGCAGGGGTGAAATGGAGATACAGCCTATGAAGGCCCTGGGAGCGGGTGATGTTCTGGAATTGCCGGATGGACAGTCAGTCAAACTGGACAAAGCTGTTTCGGTGGGTGGACAGCTGAAGGTGAAGTATACAGGCAAACCATTTAAGCAGACATGTTCCGTTATGAGAACACGAAATCAATCGCTGATCCAGTCGGTTACCGAGCAGTATGTCAAAAACAGTGACCTGAAAGAGAAGCTTTATGGATATGTAAGTATTTCGAAAGATTTACCTGCTAGAATAGATGTATATTATAGAGATATGCATGTCTGCAGTGAGGGAGCGATTGTCCAGCCAGCCCAGAAGCGGCCGCTTACAGAAGAGGAGATTCGCAGGCGCCTGATGAAGACGGGGGGGACACCTTTTGAATTCGATCAGTTGGAGATTTTCCTTGAAGAGGACTGCTATATGACGGTCCAGGAATTGAACCAGTTTAGGCGTGAGGCGCTTGATACTGTGGAAAGAGCCGTACTGACACCATTCAGAAGACAGCAGCCGTCGATTTTACAGTCGTCGAATGATAGCAGAAAGCGAGAAAAGAGACCTGTATCCATCAGTGTTCTGGCATCTTCAAGAGCACAGGTGCTTGCAGCATCAAAGGTGGATGGTATCAGCCGCATTTATTTTAATTACGAAGGCAATGACAATCTTGCAGTTGAAGCAGCTGCTATGACACATGGTGCGGGCAAAGAATTCTATCTGGCAATGCCTTATATTTTAAGAAATGATACAAAGAAGCAGTGTCTGTCTAAAATTCAGAAGCTGAAGTCAACGACAGACGGCTTCCTGGTGAGAAATATGGAGACGCTGCTGATGCTGAGAAAGGCAGGATTTGACCAACCGTGTATATCGGATTATAATATGTATTGTATGAATGACAGAGCCGGCCGTGTATATGAGCAGATGATGGATCAGATGACCTTACCTGTGGAACTGAATCGAAGGGAGATTGCAGGACTTCGATCTGCGGTGAACAGCGAGATGATCGTCTACGGATATCAGCCGCTTATGGTGTCGGCACAATGCCTTATGAAGACAACCGGCAAATGCACCAAAGAACCCGGGTATTATGAACTGGAAGATCGCAGACACAAGAAGTTTCTGGTGCATAATGTCTGCGCTTTCTGCTATAATCTTATTTACAATTCAGTGCCGTTATACTTAATGGATGTATTGGATGAGGCAACGGAAAGTGGTATTGGCGGTGTACGCCTTCAATTTGTCAATGAGACAGGCGATACTGTCAGAGCAATGGCAGAAGCATGCATCCGTGCCCTTCAGGGAGAACGGGTGACAGCTGCCGGAGATTTCACGAAAGGACATTATAAAAGAGGAGTAGAATAGGGACAGGATGGTTAATGTTATTACGCAGTTATTTAAGTACATGGTTGCATTGATCATGGCGATTTATACGATTCGCTGTTTTACGGTTTTCAGTGTCAAAAAAGAAAAGAAAAAGCGAAGGATTTACAGAAGCCAGAATTTTCTGATGCTCTGGATTCATCTCATGCTTTATACGATTATTTTTCTGAATGAGAAATCCATGTATGTACTTGTCTTTTACGGCGCACAGCTGTGTTTCTTTATTGTTGCGTTGTTTATGTACAACAATATTTACAGGAATGCGTCAAAGCTTTTGATCAACAATATGTTTTTTCTGATGATGATCGGTTTTGTAATGCTGACAAGACTGGACATGACACTTGCAGTGAAGCAATTTTTAATTGCTGTTGCATCTGTTGCCTTCAGTCTGACAGTGCCGGTGATTGTGGAGAAAGTCGGTTTTTTGAGCAGGCTCGGTATTGTTTACGGCATTATCGGTCTCGGAGTTGTTGGTTCCGTATTTATTTTTGGTACAAAGGTTTATGGTGCGACCAACTGGATCAGCATTGCGGGTATTGGTTTTCAGCCATCAGAATTAGCAAAGATTATTTTTGTGTTTTTTGTAGCAGCTATGCTGTATAAAAACACCAGTCTGAAGCAGATTATGCTCACCTCCGCTCTGGCGGGAGTGCATGTGCTGATGCTTGTTGTTGAGAAAGACCTTGGTGCGGCAGTTATTTTTTTTGTTACGTATATTGTGATGCTTTACGTGGCAACACGTAGAGCCATGTGGCCGCTTATGGGCCTTGCGGCAGGAGCCGGTGCTTCTGTTGTTGCTTATCATCTGTTTGACCATGTCAAACGAAGAGTTGTTGCCTGGAAGGATCCTTGGGGCAATTATAACGATGCTGGATATCAGATCGCTCAGTCACTGTTTGCCATCGGAACAGGCGGATGGTTTGGCATGGGTCTGTATCAGGGAATGCCAAAGGATATTCCTGTAAGGGAAAGTGACTTTATTTTTGCGGTGATCGCTGAGGAACTGGGTGGTTTTTTTGCCATCTGTCTTATTTTGGTATTTATGAGCTGTTTTATTATGTTCATTAATATTTCGCTGCGTTTGACTAATAATTTCTATAAGCTTCTGGCAATTGGCCTGAGCATTGCATATGGTTTTCAGCTGTTCCTGTGTATCGGTGGTGTTATCAAGTTTATTCCGCATACCGGTGTTACATTGCCACTGATCAGTTACGGCGGAAGTTCCATTCTTTCCACAATCATTGTATTTGCAGTGATTCAGGGACTTTATCTGTTGAAACAGAAGGAGGTGAAAGAGATTGAAGAAAAACGACGAGAATCAGAACAACGACAGTGGAATGACCAGACGCGTGTATAAGAAGGCCAGTCTGGATGATACCGTTGTCAATGTCAGGAAAGATCCATCGGATGACTTTGATCTGCTTTCGGATGATGGAATGATGGACTATGTGCCGGGTGTGGATGATGTGGATCATTTTGATTTTGATGAGAAGGATATCGAACATTACCGCAAGGTCAATGAACAGGAAGCGGCTGAGAGAGACAGACGCAGGAAGCAGCGTGCGCTGGAGAAACAGCGTACTGCTCAGAAACAGCAGTGTGAAACAAAGAAATCAGATGAACAGCCGCAGGGAAAAAGACAGAATAAACAGGCCGCTAAGGCTGTTGCAGACGAGGTTCCTGTGAAAAAGACAAATACCAAAAAGAAAAAACGTCGCAGAAGAAAAGATGAAGAGACGGATATTGATGATATAGAACTGCGCCGTGAACTCAGTGAAAAGAAACGCACGAACAAAGAGATCATGCGTATTACGTATGTGATGATGCTGCTTTTCTTCGGAATGATCGGTTACTTTATTTATTTTGACGGCGTGACAAGCAAGGAAGTTATTAATAATCCGCATAACAGCCGTCTGGCCAAGATGGCGGACAGTGTTGTCAGAGGAGAGATTCTTTCAGCGGATGGAGAAGTTCTGGCAGAATCCATCAAGGATGACAATGGCAATTATTACCGTTATTATCCGTATGGATGTACATTTGCCCATGTGGTGGGAACAAGTGATGTGAATAAGTCCGGTGTGGAGCTGACAGCCGATTACAATCTGATTACGTCAGATATCCAGCCAGTGGAGAAGATTATTAATGAGATCAGAGGTCAGAAGAATCCGGCGGATAATGTGGTGACAACATTAAATGCCAATCTGCAGCAGGTGGCTCATGATGCTCTGGGAGACAGGGAGGGCGCTGTAGTGGCAATAGAACCATCCACAGGTAAGGTACTGGCGATGATTTCAAAACCGGACTACGACCCGAATTCACTGGTTGATAATTATCAGGACATTATTAGTGATGAGAACAGCAAAGTTCTTCTGAATCAGTCAACGCAGGGACTTTTTGTACCGGGGTCTATATTCAAGATGGTGACGTCATTGGCATATCTTCGCAGCGGCGGTGACCCGGATAATTACAGCTATTACTGTGATGGTTCGATTTCACTGCAGTCTGACAGCGGTGACAGCTATATTAAGTGTTATGACGGTGAAGAGCATGGACAGGTGGATCTGCTTGAATCTTTTGCAGAATCCTGTAATGCATCATTTGCTAATCTGGGGCTATCCATCAGTGTAGATAAAATGAATGAAGTGGCCAATTCGCTGCTGTTTAATCAGACACTGCCAACGAAGTTTACGACGGCTAAAAGCCAGTTCAGTCTGTCTAACACAGACAGCCAGTGGCAGATTGGTGCAACGGCTATTGGCCAGGGCAATACAGTTATTTCTCCGATCCATGCAGCTATGCTCGTCAGTGCCATTGCCAACGGCGGAACATTGATGAAGCCGTATGTGATTGATTCTGTTCAGAGCACGGAAGGTTCTGTGATTGAACAATATGAATCAGAGAACTATGGAACGCTGATGTCAGCTTCAGAATCTTCACAGCTGACCAAGATGATGAAGGCGGTTGTTGAAGAGGGTACCGGTTACAAACTTTCCGGCAAGAATTACTCTGTTGCCGGAAAGACAGGAACAGCGGAAGTTGTCGGAAGAGGCAACAATGCCTGGTTTGTCGGTTTTGCACCGGCGGATGATCCGAAGATTGCCATCTGCGTATTGGTGGAAGATGCCGGAACAGCCAGCAGCGAAGCGGTTCCTATTGCCGGAGAGATACTGGATGCTTATCTGAATAATTAAATGGACAGGTATTCCTTTACAAACAACAGGTTAAATTCCTGTGATATTATTGTAAAATACCTCAAAGCATTGTATACTAATAGATAGAATACTTGATTGACACACCAATGAGCAGGGAGGAATTGCGATGACAAAGGCAACGAGCTGTGGCGGTGTGGTTATATTCAGAGGTAAAATCCTTCTGCTGTATAAGAATTACAGAAATAAATATGAAGGATGGGTGTTACCGAAAGGTACTGTTGAGGCAGGCGAAGAATTTAAGGAAACGGCACTCAGAGAAGTGAAAGAAGAAACGGGTGTAGACGCATCTATTGTGAAATATGTAGGCAAGAGCCAGTACAGCTTCAATACATCCCAGGATGTGGTGATGAAAGAAGTCCACTGGTATTTGATGATGTCTGACAGCTATTTCAGCAAACCACAGCGTGAAGAGTATTTCGTGGATTCGGGGTATTATAAGTATCACGAAGCTTATCATTTACTGAAATTTACGAATGAGAGGCAGATCCTTGAGAAGGCTTACAGTGAATATATAGAATTCAAGAAGAGCAATCTCTGGGGAAGAAAAAAGTATTATTGATCTATCTGTCCTGTGGACGGAGCACAAAAGAGGGGATGTTGTAAAATACGGAGAGGTTGCAGTACCTTTTCCGGGTATGTCATTTTACGGCATCTTCTTTTGTTTTATTTGCAGAGGAGAATGAAATGCTGAGAGAAGTCGATTTAAATAAAAATCTTACCAAAAAAGAATACAAAGAAATGATGGATAAGCTGGCGCCGAAGTTTGCTGCGCTTCAGCGAGAAGCGCGGGCTAAGGGTTTGCCGGTGATGGTTGTTTTTGAAGGATGGGGCGCATCCGGTAAGGGAACGATGATCAGTCGCCTGATACAGCCGCTGGATCCGCGTGGATTTAAGGTATTTACCATTCAGGCAGAAAATGAAGAAGAGCATATGCATCCGTTTTTGTGGCGTTTCTGGACGAAAACACCGGCGAAGGGGCGCATGCATATTTTTGACCGAAGCTGGTATCGGCGCGTGATCACAGAACAGATGGATGCGCCAATGGATCAGAAGCGCCTGGATGCTGCGTATCAGCAGATTCTTTCATTCGAGGAACAGCTGTCGGCTGACGGAACATTGATCATCAAATTTTTCCTGCATATTTCTGCTGATGAACAGGAGAAGCGTCTGAAGAAGCTGGAACGTTCACCTGAGACGAAGTGGCGTGTGACCAAAGCGGATTGGAAGCATTTTAAGCAGTACAAGGCGTATCTGCCGATGTATGATCATATGCTGGAACAGACCGATATGTCATGGGCACCATGGCATGTCATTGAGGCAACAGACAGGGAATATGCAGCAGTGAAAGTCATGACAATTGTTGCCGGGATGATAGAAGAACGTTTGAATGAAGAGAATGAAAAAGAGAGCCGCAGTTATATGGCAGAGAGGTCGCAGGAAGAATTACCGGGTACAGAAGAGACAATGCGTACAACGGTTCTTGACGGTGTGGATGTCAGTCTGACAATGACAAAGGAAGATTACAAGAAGCGTTTAGCTGTGCTGCAGAAAGAATTGACCCGTCTGCAGAATGAGATGTATCTGAAGCGGATTCCTGTTGTTGTGGCTTTGGAAGGCTGGGATGCGGCAGGAAAGGGCGGTGCGATCAAGCGTTTGACAGAGTCTCTGGATCCACGTGGATACGAGGTGGTTCCGACGGCGGCACCGAATGATATAGAAAAGGCCCATCATTATCTGTGGCGCTTCTGGCGAGCCGTGCCGAAGGATGGTCATATGACGATTTTTGATCGGACATGGTATGGACGTGTGATGGTGGAGCGTATTGAAGGCTTCTGTAGTCAGGCAGAATGGCACCGTGCATACAGAGAGATCAACCAGATGGAGCAGAATTTGACGGACCACGGGGTGATCGTTCTGAAATTCTGGCTTCAGATTGATAAGGATGAACAGGAACGACGTTTTAATGAGAGAATGGAGGATCCTGAGAAACAGTGGAAGATTACGGATGAGGACTGGCGCAACCGTGAGAAGTGGGATGCGTATGTCAAGGCTGTCGATGAGATGATCTTGAGAACTTCTACTACCTATGCACCGTGGACGATTGTTGAGGCTGATTCCAAGTATTATGCAAGGATTAAGATACTCGAGACGGTTGTCCGAGCCTTAAAGAACAGAATCTGATTTCTGACGTAGAAAAATAACACAAGAAAAAGTGATTTATCCATTGCATTCTGTTAAAAAATATTGTACAATAACAATTGCATCTGTAGCTCAGTGGATAGAGCAACGGTTTCCGGAGCCGTGTGCGAGGGTTCGATTCCCTTCAGGTGTATTTTTTTAACAGAATTCGCAGAATGATTCTGCAGTGCTGCAGATGAATGTTCAGGAATGAAAGCATCGTTATGATGAATAATTGTATGGAGGAATAGAAAGGAATGAAAAGTCCATTAGGAGATAGAGAGAGCAGAAGAAACAGTTCTGCCGGTGAGGAGAATATAGCTATGAACCGAAACAGTATATTGATTATTATATTATCGGTTGTTGTCGTTGTTGCTGCCATTGCAGGTCTGGTGGTGAACCTTGGAAGCAAGGAGAATAAAGGGACGGCCGCCAATTCCGGCAGCTTGACTGCAGAATCAACCATCAGTGTCGATGAGAATACCAATGCCCTTCAGGAGAATCAGTATCCTGCAGTGAATGAACTGATTGCCAATTACCGTAAGGCATTTAAAGAGAGTAATACAGATCTTCTGAAGAAGGTTTATAATTCTGATCAGGAGATCAATGCAGATGTATTGACAGCAACTTCGCAGATTATTGAGGATTACCAGAATACGCAGTATTATACCAAACGCGGTCTGAATTCCGGAGAATATGTTGTTTTTGTATATGATGAGCTGAAGTTGGCCGGTATTAAGACACTGGCACCGAATCTTTCCGTATTTTATGTGAAGTCAGCGGATGACGGAACATTGTACATTTATCGTGGTGATTATAATGCTGCCACAGGTTCTTTTCAGTATGATGAGGCCACTCAGAATTACATCAATCAGCTTTACCAGGATCAGGATGTCATGGATCTTATTTCTACAGTGAATACCAAGATGGACAGTGCCTGTGCGAATGATTCAAGCTTGATGGAATTCATGCAGAAGGTGCGCTCTAAGACAAGTGTAACGAATTCAGCATCTACTGATACCAGCGATACATCTTCAACTGAATCAGGACAGTCAGAGACTGAATCTGCAGCAGAGACTGAGTCGGCCGGTGAGACAGAATCACAGACGGACAGCAGTACAGCTACACAGAACTAATTAGATGAACGAATGATAAAAGCTTTTGCTGGAGGTGTCTGCAGCAAAAGCTTTTTTTGTAACAGAGGTATAGAAATGAGTAATTTTAAAAAGGATATATTACATGAGAATGAAGATAAATCAGATGTTCGTCTTAATCGTTTCCTGAGTGATGCGGGTTTTTGTTCCAGAAGAGAAGCAGATCGTCTGATTGAGGCAGGACGCGTGACAGTGGATGGCACGAAGGCTGAGCTTGGTACCCGGGTGAGGCCGGGGCAGGTGGTTAAGGTAGGATCGAAGGTTGTCAGACAAAACGACAGGATGGTTTTGATCGCTTTTAATAAACCAAGGGGAATTGTCTGTACAACAGATAGAGTCCGTGAGAAGAATAATATTATAGATTATATTCATTATCCGGAGCGGATTTACCCGATCGGACGTCTGGACAAGGATTCGGAGGGATTGATTCTTCTGACGAATGATGGTACAATTGTCAATCATATTCTGAAGGCCAGTCAGTATCATGAGAAAGAGTATATTGTCCGGGTGAATAAGAAGATAACAGATGAATTCATTCAGGGCATGTCAAAGGGCGTGCCGATTCTGGATACGGTGACACGTCCGTGTACGCTTCGGAGGATAGATGATTACACATTTTCTATTATTCTAACACAGGGGTTGAACCGGCAGATTCGGTATATGTGCCGACATTTTGATTACCATGTAACGAAGCTTAAGCGGGTCCGTATTATGAATATCCGTCTTGGCAGTCTGCCGGTTGGAAAGTGGCGGGATGTAACAGCGGAAGAACTTGAGCAGCTGAAAAGACAGTTTATTGCAAATGATCGCAGGAATCAGTCGAAGCGGAGAAAGCGTATATAAAATCAAATAGGGTATTGGAGAAATAATATATGAATAGAGAAGAATATAATACGCTCATTAAAACAATCAATTATCATATGAATCTTTATTATAACCAGGACGAATCAGAAATCAGTGACTATGAATATGATCAGTTGATGCTTCAATTAAAAGCAGCTGAAAAAGAACACCCGGAATGGGTCACATCGGATTCGCCATCGCAAAAGATTGGTGGAACTGCAAAGAGGGAAGCCGGTGTTAAGGTAACGCATGATGTGCCTATGCTTTCAATTGAAGATGTTTTCACAAAAGAGGATATCGTTGCCTGGGTAGAAAAGGTTAAGGCTGTTCATCCTGAATGCCAATTTTCTGTTGAAACAAAAATTGATGGCCTTTCAATGACTTTGAGATATGAAAAAGATGAAAATGGTTTGTTAAGATTGTCTTTGGCGGAAACTAGAGGAGATGGACTTGTTGGAGAGGATGTAACAGCAAATGCACTTGTTGTACCAGATGTAAAAAAATATTTAAAGTTGCCATATGATGCATTGCAACTTCGAGGAGAAGTCTATATGTCTCATAGTGCTTTTGAAAAATATAATGATGAACAGGAAAAGACAGGAAAAAAACTGGCGGCTAATCCACGAAATCTGGCAGCAGGTACATTAAGGCAACTGAATCCAGCAATTACAAAAGAGCGCGGGTTAAAGATGTTTGTATTTAATGTTCAGCAAGGACCGGAAGAAGTGATGGAAAGCCATTGTGATGCAATGGATTTTTTATCGGCAAATGGTATTCCGACGGTATTCCATAAAAAATGCACAACGGTGGATGAAATTATTCAGGCAATTGATGAGATTGCAGAAATGCGTGATAAACTCGAATATGATATTGATGGTGCTGTTGTCAAAATAGACCAGATTCAGTATCGAGACGACTTCCCGGCAGGAAGTAAATATTCCAGCGGTCATATTGCTTATAAATATCCTCCAGAAGAGCGTGTTGTCGTGATGGATGAAATTCTGGTAGATGTAGGACGAACAGGAAAAATAACTTATACGGGCGTTTTCCATGATGAAGAAACAGAAAAACCAGCCAGACTTTGCGGAACGAATGTTTCAAGAGCGACACTTCATAATCAGGATTATATTAATGAGATGAAGATTGGCATTGGAGGCTCATATAAATTATTTAAGAGCGGAGAAATTATTCCAAAGTTAAATGGATGTGTTAAGACGCCAAAAGTTGTTTTTAAAACGCCTACGCGCTGCCCAGTATGCGGCAGTGGGTTGATAAATGAAGAAGATACGGCAGATATCCGCTGTGTCAATGTGTTATGTTCAGCACAATTGGCAAGAACTCTTTCGTATTTTTGTTCACTTGATGCGATGAATATTGTAGGACTGGGAGATTCTATTATTGATGCATTAATCAAAAATGGTTATGTGAAAACCTTTGCAGATATTTACAAATTAAATGATTTGAAGGATGAACTGATTAGAAATAATATATTTGGCAAAGAAAAAGGAACAGGCAGAGTATTGGAAGCGATTGAGAAATCTAAAACAAACGATCCTACAAAGCTGCTGACCGGACTTGGAATAAGAAATGTCGGAAAGAATACAGCAAAGTCAATTATGAAGCATTTTTCTTCAATTGAAGAATTGATGAATGCATCATACGAAGATTTAATAGCCATTGATGATATTGGCGGGGTTACAGCTACATGCATCAGGCAGTATTTTGATAATCCCAAGAACCGTACAGTTATAGATGAACTGGAGTCTGTAGGTGTTACAATGAAGATGCCGAAAGGATCAACTTCTAGTGAAAAACTGGCAGGATTAACAATTGTTGTGACGGGTGCTTTACCAACCCTTGGTCGAAAAGAAGCTTCAGATTTAATTGAGAATAATGGCGGTAAATGTACAGGCTCTGTAAGTAAGAAAACAGATTATCTAGTTGCAGGTGAGAAGGCAGGAAGTAAGCTGACAAAAGCACAGGCTTTGGGAATTCCAATAATTACAGAAGAAGAACTGTTGAACATGATTTCATAAAGAAGAAGCTTGTTTGAGAATCGTATTATTTTGGAATAGTAGCTTTATAATTTATAAATATATTCAGATGAATCGTGGGAGGCTTTATGGCAACGGGATTTATACAGCTAAATGAGAATGACACAAAAGAGTTAAGAAAAGAAATCGGCTTACCTGTTACAACTTCTGAGGATTATTCAATATCGAATGTCAATAATAAAGATGAATTAGTTGAAGTTGGTGATTTAGATGAAGGGTGGCAGGGAAAACTCCTATCGAAGTTCGGGAAACTTGAAAGTGAGTTTGGCCTGATGGAACATTCCTTTTCTATTATGGCAAATGCTGGAAAAGATGGAAAAATATCTTCTTACGCAATTTGTGTTTATGAACCGGACCTTGTTGAAGACAGGAGAGACAGCAGTAAGAATACGGTCCTTGCGAGAGTGAAAGAAGATGTCCTCAAGTCAAATGCCGATATCGTTGAAGTATACTCAAAGTACTTTGGAAAAAATGACGAGAAAAAAAGATATGATAAGGATTCTGATGAGTTTATTAATTGCCTGATGGAATGTATGCGATTTGGCATTAATAATTATATTCCAAAGGCCGCGGGATTTGCGTGCTGTTCTAGATATAAGGAATGTTCTGATGCAAAGAAATGTATTCATCCGAATCGACTTTATGCAAAAGCATGTCAATATCGAAAGAATCTGGAAGAAGGAAATATTTTTTATTAGATGAGATATTTAAATGATTCTGAATAAGTACATTTCCCTACCAAAATAGTATGAAAAAGACTTGACGAATATGTGATGAAATGTTAAGATAAAAAGGCAAGTTTTCATTAAAAATGCGGGACATATAACATAGAGAATGATTATGCATATATATAAGAGACGGGGAGATTTTCTTTCCCCCATCGCTTTGGAAATATGTCACCAATGATAAATTTTGAATAATTGAAGGAGATGAGCAAAATGGATCATTTAGTTTATCTGGATCATGCAGCAACAACTGCTGCAAGACCTGAAGTCGTTGAGGCCATGCTGCCTTACTTTACAGAGAAATACGGCAATCCATCCAGTATCTACAGTTTAGGCTCAGAAACAAAGGCAGCTATTACACATGCGCGTGAGATTATGGCGAAGTCCATCGGTACAACGTCTGAGAATATATATTTTACAGCCGGCGGCAGTGAATCAGATAACTGGGCACTTGTTGCGACTGCTGAAGCATATGCTTCAAAAGGCAAGCATATCATTACATCCAAGATTGAACATCATGCGATTCTGCATACATGCGATTATCTGGCATCCAGAGGATATGAGATCACTTATATTGATGTCGATGAGAACGGTGTGATCAAACTGGATCAGCTGAAAGCAGCTATCCGCCCGGATACGATCCTGATTTCTGTTATGTTTGCCAACAATGAGATCGGAACGATTCAGCCAATTGAAGAGATTGGTGCTATTGCGAAAGAGCATGGTATTTTATTCCATACAGATGCCGTACAGGCTTATTGTCAGGTGCCTATTGATGTAGACAAGATGCATATTGATATGCTCAGCATCAGTGGTCACAAGATCAATGGACCGAAGGGGATTGGATTCCTTTATATCCGCAAGGGTGTGAAGATCCGCTCATTTATTCACGGCGGTGCTCAGGAACGTAAGCGTCGTGCCGGTACAGAGAATGTTCCGAGTATTGTCGGTCTTGGCAAGGCAGTTGAGATGGCAGTGGCTGATATGGAAGAACGTACATCAAAGGAAATCGAATTAAGAGACCGCATGATTGATGCCATTTATAAGAGAATCCCTTATGCACGTCTGAATGGTGACAGAACACGCAGATTGCCGAATAATGTCAACTTCAGTTTCCAGTTTGTTGAGGGTGAATCCATGCTGATCATGCTGGATATGGCACATATTTGTGCATCCAGTGGTTCTGCCTGTACATCAGGTTCCCTGGATCCATCCCATGTCCTTCTGGCGATTGGTCTGCCTCATGAGATTGCACATGGTTCTCTGAGACTGACACTGGGTTATGATAATACACAGGAAGAAATTGACGGTGTTGTAGATGAAATTGAGAAGATTGTTGCACGTCTTCGTTCCATGTCACCGTTATATGAAGATTTCATCAAGAAAACAGGAGGAAATAAATAATGTACAGCGAGAAAGTTATGGATCATTTCCAGCATCCGCGTAATGTTGGAGAGATTGAAAATGCAAGTGGTGTCGGCACAGTAGGCAATGCGAAGTGCGGCGATATCATGAGAATATATTTTGATATTGATGAGAACCAGGTGATCAGAGATGTCAAATTCAAAACATTTGGCTGCGGCGCCGCTGTTGCAACTAGCAGTATGGCAACAGAACTTGTCAAAGGCAAGACAATTTATGAAGCGTTGGAAGTAACCAACAAAGCGGTTATGGAAGCGCTTGATGGTCTGCCTCCGGTCAAGGTACACTGTTCTCTTCTTGCTGAAGAAGCAATTCATGCTGCCCTTTGGGATTATGCAGAAAAGAACGGCATCAAGATTGAAGGCCTCCAGAAACCGAAGAACGATATCAGTGAAGGTGAAGAGGAAGAAGACTATTAATGAATGATAAGGGAGGACTGCTGCGTTATGACAGATGATGCGGCAGTCCTTTTGTTACATGAGAAGGAGGATGCATATGGCATCGAAAAAGGTTGTAGTAGGTATGTCCGGTGGTGTGGATTCTTCTGTAGCTGCCTGGCTGCTCAAACAGCAAGGGTATGATGTGATCGGAGTGACCATGCAGATCTGGCAGGAAGAGGAGGATGAAATCGTCGAAGAAAACGGCGGTTGCTGCGGTTTATCTGCAGTGGATGATGCCAGAAGAGTGGCTGAGAGAATCGGTATACCGTATTATGTGATGAATTTCCGGGAAGTGTTCAGAGAGAAAGTGATTGACAATTTTGTTTCTGAGTATGAAAAAGGGCGGACACCGAATCCATGTATTGTCTGCAATCGTTATGTCAAATGGGAAGCACTGCTTGAGAAGGCATTGGCTCTGGGTGCCGATTATATTGCAACGGGCCACTATGCCAGAATCGTTCATCTTCCAAATGGCAGATATGCGATTGAAAAGGCAGCATTTGACAGAAAAGATCAGACGTATGCATTGTATAATCTGAATCAGCATCAGCTGGCGCATACCCTGATGCCGGTGGGGGCTTATGATAAATCAGAAGTGCGTCGTATAGCTGGGGAAATCGGTCTGTCTGTGGCCAATAAGATGGACAGCCAGGATATCTGTTTTGTATCGGACGGCAATTATCAGGCGTTCATTGAAGATTATACAGGCAAAAAACTGCCGGAAGGTGATTTTGTCGACAAGAATGGCAAAGTGCTGGGACATCACAGAGGTATCGGTGCTTATACCATTGGTCAGCGAAAGGGGCTGAATCTGGCCATGGGACATCCGGTTTTTGTTACCGGTATTAATCCTGAAGAAAACAAAATCATTATCGGTGAGAATGATGAATTGTTCCAACGGGCATTGTATGCATCTAATGTGAATCTGATGTCCCGTGCGTCTTTGGATGAACCGGTGCGCCTGACGGCCAAGATACGTTACGCCCACAAAGCAGCACCGTGCATAGCCAGACAGTTGCCGGACGGAAGTTTATATGTATGTTTTGATGAGCCTCAGCGTGCGATCACACCGGGCCAGGCAGTTGTTCTGTATGACGGAGATCTTGTCGCAGGCGGTGGAATTATCGAGAAAATTGCGCCGGAATTAGATGATGCGAGTTAAAAGATTGTCAAATCTGGATAGAACTGTGTGTATAATCCTGGATTTTTTGCAAATAATGTACAGATGTAAAAACAAAAAACTTCAATTTGCGAAAAAATCATGAAAATTATGCAGTAATCTGCATCAAATTATAAGGATTGTTAAAAAATTAATAAAGTGGTTTTTTGTACTTGAAAAAAACATTAAAATCCGATACAATAGGGACAGAGCGAAAGTGGTAAGAAAATTCTTTAAGCTTTCGGCAAAATAATAAAAATGATATACAATATCAGGAGGAGTTATTATGGCAGTAAAAGTAGCAATTAATGGATTTGGTCGTATTGGTCGTCTTGCATTCAGACAGATGTTTGCAGCAGAAGGTTATGAAGTAGTTGCAATCAACGATTTAACAGATCCTAAGATGCTTGCACATCTTTTGAAATATGATTCATCTCAGGGCAGATATGCCGGACATACAGTAACTGTTGGCGAAGACAACGCATCTATCGTTGTTGACGGCAAACAGATTACAATCTACAAAGAAGCAGATGCTTCTAACTTACCATGGGGTGACCTGGATGTTGATGTTGTTCTTGAGTGTACAGGTTTCTATACATCCAAGGCAAAAGCTGAAGCACATATCAAAGCAGGCGCTAAGAAAGTTGTTATTTCTGCACCAGCAGGTAATGACCTTCCTACAATCGTATACAGCGTTAACGAGAAGACACTTACAGCTGATGACAAGATTATCTCTGCTGCATCCTGTACAACAAACTGTCTTGCACCTATGGCAAAGGCTTTGAATGATTATGCTCCAATCCAGAGTGGTATCATGTCTACAATCCATGCTTACACAGGTGACCAGATGATTCTTGACGGACCACACAGAAAAGGTGATTTAAGAAGAGCAAGAGCAGGTGCTGTCAACATTGTTCCTAACTCAACAGGTGCTGCTAAAGCAATCGGTCTTGTTATTCCTGAATTAAAGGGCAAACTTATCGGTTCTGCTCAGCGTGTACCGGTTCCTACAGGTTCTACAACAATCCTTACAGCTGTAGTTAAAGGCAGTGATGTAACAGTTGACGGTATCAACGCTGCTATGAAGGCTGCTGAAAGTGATTCCTTTGGTTACAACGAAGATCAGATCGTATCATCTGATATTGTAGGTATCACATATGGTTCTTTATTTGATTCTACACAGACAATGGTTTCTCCGATTGGCGATGATTTATATCAGGTGCAGGTTGTTTCATGGTATGATAATGAAAACTCCTACACAAGCCAGATGGTTAGAACAATCAAATATTTTGCTGAATTAGCTTAATTTTGAAATCAGAATAAGTAAATAAGATCCTTGGCGGGTCCGGTCTCATTGGACCGGACCCGTTTTTGCGCTTAAAGGGCGCTTAAATATAGTCAGACAAAAGGAGATAATAATATGCTGAATAAAGTTTCTGTTGATGATATTAATGTTAAAGGCCAGAGAGTCTTAGTAAGATGCGATTTTAATGTTCCTTTACAGGATGGAAAGATTACAGATGAGAACAGACTGGTAGCATCCCTGCCGACAATCAAGAAACTCATCGCTGACGGCGGCAAAGTTATCCTTTGCTCACATCTTGGTAAGCCAAAGGGCGAAGCAAAGCCTGAACTTTCTCTGGCACCTGTTGCTGTTCGTTTAAGCGAACTTCTTGGTCAGGACGTAAAATTTGCTGCAGATCCTGAGGTCGTTGGTCCAAATGCAAAAGCTGCTGTAGCTGCCATGAAAGATGGCGATGTTGTTCTTCTTGAGAACACACGTTACAGAATTGAAGAGACAAAGAATGGGGAAGCCTTCAGCAAAGAACTGGCAAGCCTTTGCGATGTTTATGTGGATGATGCTTTCGGTACAGCTCACAGAGCACATTGCTCCAACGTCGGTGTCACTCAGTATGTGAAGACAGCAGCTGTTGGCTATTTGATGCAGAAGGAAATCGATTTCCTTGGCAATGCAGTCAATAACCCTGCAAGACCTTTTGTTGCTATTCTTGGCGGTTCCAAGGTATCCAGCAAGATTTCTGTTATCAACAACCTGCTTGACAAAGTGGATACTCTGATCATCGGCGGCGGTATGGCTTATACATTTATGAAGGCTCAGGGCGGTAAGATCGGTACATCTCTTTGTGAAGATGATTATCTTGATTATGCCAACGATATGATCAAGAAGGCTGCTGATAAGGGCGTGAAGATGCTTATTCCTGTAGATACAGTAACTGCTGATGCATTTTCTAATGATGCCAATGTGAAAGTAGTCGATGCCGGCCAGATCGATGACGGCTGGATGGGCCTTGATATCGGACCGAAGACAAGAGAACTGTTTGCCAACGCTGTCAAAGATGCGAAGACAGTTGTATGGAACGGACCGATGGGCGTATTCGAGATGCCTAATTTTGCAGCTGGTACTGTTGCAGTTGCTCAGGCACTGGCTGATACAGATGCAGTGACGATCATCGGTGGCGGTGATTCAGCAGCTGCTGTTAACCAGCTTGGTTTTGGTGACAAGATGACACATATTTCCACAGGCGGTGGTGCATCTCTTGAATTCCTTGAAGGCAAAGAACTTCCGGGCGTTGCAGCAGCAACAGACAAATAATTTAAGTGGATAATGAGTCAATTATTTATTATAAATAGAAGGGATCGTAATATCATGCGTAAGAAGATTATTGCAGGCAACTGGAAAATGAATAAAACACCAAGTGAGGCAGTGGCTCTTGTAGAAACACTGAAACCACTTGTAGCAAATGATGACGTGGATGTTGTTTTCTGCGTACCTGCTATCGATATCATTCCATGTATGGAAGCAGCTAAAGGCAGCAACATCAATATTGGTGCTGAGAATATGTATTTTGAAGAATCCGGCGCTTATACAGGCGAGATTTCTCCTGCTATGCTGACAGATGCCGGTGTGAAATATGTTGTACTTGGTCATTCTGAGAGAAGAGAATACTTTGCTGAAACAGATGAAACTGTCAACCGTAAGGTTCTCAAGGCTTTTGAACACGGTATTACACCGATTGTCTGCTGCGGCGAGTCTCTGACACAGCGCAAACAGGGAATTTACATCGAATGGATCCGTATGCAGATCAAGATCGCATTTCAGAATGTAACAGCAGATCAGGCAAAGACAGCAGTTATTGCTTATGAGCCAATCTGGGCAATCGGAACCGGTGAAACTGCAACAGCAGATCAGGCTGAGGAAGTTTGCGGTGCAATTCGTCAGTGTATCCGTGAAATCTATGATGAAGCAACAGCAGAAGCTATCCGTATCCAGTACGGCGGTTCTGTGAATGCAGGCAATGCAGCTGAACTTTTCGCAAAACCGGATATTGACGGCGGCCTTGTAGGCGGTGCATCTCTGAAACCGGACTTCGGCAAGATTGTTAACTACAACAAATAATTTTTATCAATAACAATATCAATTGGGGCGCGTCTTGAATAATTCGGCGCCCTTTTTTGAAGAAAGTGAGAGAAAATGAGTAAAAAACCTACAGTTTTAATGATTCTTGATGGTTTTGGTTTAAATGACAAAAAAGATGCCAATGCTGTTTATGAAGCAAAGACACCTGTCATTGATAATTTAATGGCAACCTATCCATTTGTCAAAGGCAATGCCAGCGGGTTGTCCGTTGGTCTTCCGGAAGGTCAGATGGGCAACTCTGAGGTCGGACATATGAACATGGGCGCCGGACGTATTGTTTATCAGGATCTTACAAGAATTACCAAAGAGATCCAGGATGGTACATTCTTTGAAAATCCGGCTTTATTAAAGGCCATTGAGAATGTTAAAGCCAACAATTCTGCACTGCACTTATATGGTCTGTTGTCCGACGGTGGTGTCCACAGCCATAATACACATCTGTATGGGTTGCTGGAGCTGGCAAAACGTCATGGACTTGAGCAGGTCTATGTTCACTGCTTCCTGGATGGCCGTGATACACCGCCGGCATCAGGTGCAGATTATATCAAAGAATTGTACGAGAAGATGCAGGAACTGGGTGTTGGACAGATTGCTTCTGTTATGGGCCGTTACTATGCCATGGACCGTGACAACAGATGGGACCGTGTAGAAAAAGCTTATCGTGCCATCGCTTTTGGTGAAGGCATACAGGCAGAATGCCCATATGATGCGGTTAAGGCATCCTATGAGAAGGAAGTTTATGATGAATTTGTTGTACCGACTGTCATTATGAGAGACGGCAAGCCAACGGCTACAGTCAATGACGGTGATTCCATTATCTTCTTCAACTTCAGACCGGACCGCGCCCGTGAGATCACAAGAGCTTTCTGCGCAGATGAATTTGATGGTTTTGACAGAGGCGAACGCAAGAAAGTAACCTATATCTGTTTTACAGAATATGATGTAACAATCCCGAATAAAGAAGTGGCATTCAACAAAGTAGAAATCAAAAATACATTTGGTGAATTCCTGGCTTCTAAAGGACTGAAGCAGGCAAGAATTGCTGAGACAGAGAAATATGCACATGTGACATTCTTCTTTAACGGCGGTGTCGAAGCACCAAATCCGGGAGAGGACAGAATCCTTGTGAATTCTCCAAAGGTAGCAACTTATGATCTGAAGCCTGAGATGAGTGCTTATGAAGTGTGCGATAAACTCGTAGAAGCCATCAAATCAGATAAATACGACGTGATCATCATCAATTTCGCCAATCCGGATATGGTGGGTCATACAGGTGTTGAATCTGCAGCGATTAAAGCAGTTGAAGCAGTGGATACATGTGTCGGCCGTGCTGTTGAGGCATTGAAAGAAGTGGATGGCCAGATGATTCTCTGTGCAGACCATGGCAACTGTGAACAGTTGGTTGATTATACAACAGGGGTGCCTTTCACTGCTCATACAACCAATCCGGTGCCATTTATTTTGATTAATTATGATCCGGCCTACACACTGAAAGAGGGAGGCTGCCTGGCAGACCTGGCGCCAACACTCATCGATATGATGGGGCTGGAGAAACCGGTAGAGATGACTGGTCATTCACTTCTTGTGAAACGATAAAATATACTTTACATGCTGTAGGAACCTGTGCTATAATGATTTAGATTGAATGCAGGAGGTGTACGCATGAGCGGTATCAGAATTGCAGCCACAGTGGTATATATCATTGTATGTTTAGTACTTGTATTTTTAGTATTTAAAGGAAAAGGTCAGGGTGCGGATCTGTCTGGCGGAATTACAGGCAGAAGCAACGACACATATTTCACGACCCATGGTAAGAAGCACACAGAAGATGCTTTACTTGAGAGATCAACAGCTATTTTGGCAGCGATCTTTATTGTATTATCTCTTGTGATGAACATGAGCTGGGGATACTAAGAATGTCAGACTGCTGAAGGCAGTATCATTCAGCCGGTAATACTTCCGGCCTGAACATGTACAGCAAGATGAATAGAAACACTCCTTCGGGAGTGTTTTTGTTCTTTCTGGAGATAGAATGTATAGAATGCACAGAGAATGTTAGCGGCGGATACAGATCCGGCCGAAGAATAGAAAAGCGAGTATAGAAACAGGAGGTGACAAACATGGACAAGGTTATTTTTGATGTAAGAAGAAAAATGGTCCTGGATTTTATTGAAGAGAAGAACTACAAACCGATGAAGTTCAAAGAGCTTTGTATGGTATTTTCAGTGCCGAAGCGTGAGAAGGAGGAATTTAAGGAATTTCTGGATCAGCTCATTGCTGGCGGAGAACTGACATTGACTGAGAATGGGCGATATAAGAAGGCAGAACCGGATACCTTCACAGGCAAGTTCTGCGGCAGTACAAGGGGCTTTGGTTTTGTGACAGTTGAGGGCATGGAGCAGGACGTATTTATCCCGGCGGATGAGACAAAGGGTGCTTTTCACGGGGATACGGTTCTGATCCAGCTGGTGGCACCGGCTGTCCCGGCGGGCGGTACAAGGGCAGCCAAGAGGGCTGAAGGAAAGGTACTTCAGATTGTTGAACGCGGTTTTACGGAAGTAACCGGTATTTTTCAGAAGAATAAGAATTATGGTTTTGTGATCCCGGATAACCAGAAGATTGGCAGTGATATTTTTATCCCGTGCGGGAAGACCATGCGGGCGGTGAACGGCCATCGTGTTGTGGTGAAACTGACGGATTATGGCAATGATCGTAAGAATCCGGAAGGAACTGTGACAGAGATTCTCGGCCATGCGGATGATCCGAAGACAGATATTTTGGCGGTTGTGAAAGCCTTCGATCTGCCGACGGAATTTCCGGAGGATGTGAAAACACAGCTTTTATCTGTTTCGGAATCTGTCAGCCCGGAAGAGACCGAAGGGCGCAGAGATTTGAGAGATCGGATGACCGTGACCATTGATGGAGAAGATGCCAAGGATCTGGATGATGCGATTACTCTTGAGATGAAGGATGGCCATTATTTTCTGGGGGTGCATATTGCAGATGTGACGCATTATGTCAAGGAGGGATCTCCCCTTGACAAAGAGGCACTGAAGCGAGGCACCAGCGTCTATCTGGTCAACAAGGTGATTCCGATGTTGCCCCATGCCCTTTCCAATGGTATCTGTTCCCTGAATGAAGGGGTGGACAGACTGGCACTCAGCTGTCTGATGGAGCTGGATGAACGGGGCGGTATTATCGGCCATGAAATTACGGAGAGTGTGATCAGAGTCAATCACCGTATGTCTTACAACCAGGTTAGTCATATATTGGATGGGGACAAAGAATTAACGGTCGTATATGCGGATGCGGTGAAGATGTTTAAAGAAATGAAGACATTGTCGGATCTTCTTCGCAAGAAACGCAAGGAGCGCGGAGGTATTGATTTTGATTTTCCTGAATCCAAGATTGAACTGGATGATCGGGATTTCCCGGTGGATATTCATCCATATGACAGAAATCCGGCAACGAAGATCATCGAGGATTTCATGCTGATGGCCAATGAGACCATTGCAGAGGATTTCTTCTGGCAGGAACTGCCATTTCTTTATAGAAGTCATGAATCCCCGGATACAGACCGTATTAAACGTCTGATGATCCTGATTAAGAACTATGGATATTATATGAATATCCGTCAGGACAGCATTCATCCGATGGAATTTCAGAAATTGTTAGGTAAGATTGAAGGAACGCCGGAAGAAACCATGATTTCAAGACTGGTACTGCGATCCATGAAGCAGGCCCGCTATACAACGGAAAATCTCGGCCATTTTGGACTTGCAGTTTCCTACTATTGTCATTTTACGTCACCAATCCGAAGATATCCGGATCTTCAGATCCATCGTATTATCAAGGAGAATCTTCACGGTCAGCTAGATGACGGGCGTCAGGCACATTATCATCATATTCTGCCGGATGTCGCTGTTCAGACAAGCAGTACAGAGCGCAGGGCGGACGAGGCTGAACGTGAAGTTGAGAAGATGAAGAAGGCAGAGTATATGTCCAAACGGATTGGTCAGAGGTACGAAGGTGTCGTCTCAGGCATTACCAACTGGGGCATGTATGTGGAATTGCCGAATACCTGTGAGGGTCTGATCAGACTGCAGGATATGGACGATGATTATTATATTTTTGATGAGAATACGTATACATTAACGGGAGAAGATACCGGAAGAACCTTCAAGCTGGGTGAGCATGTCCGTATCATTGTCAAAGATGTAGATTTTCTGGCGAAAGCCGTGAATTTTATGCTGGAGGACAGCATTTTTGCAGAGGGGGAAATGTAATGGCCGGAAAAGGAACCAAACTGATCGCCAATAACAAGAAAGCGTATCATGATTATTTTATCGAGGATAAGTATGAGGCGGGTATCGTTCTGCACGGTACAGAGGTAAAGTCTCTCCGCATGGGCAAGTGCAGCATTAAGGAATCTTTTATTCATGCAGATCATGGAGAGATTTATATTGAGCATATGCATATAGCACCTTATGAGAAAGGCAACATTTTCAACAAAGACCCGCTTCGTACAAGAAAGCTTCTGCTGCATAAACGCGAGATTACGAAGCTTCTGGGACAGGTTTCCCAGAAAGGTTATACAATCATGCCGCTGCAGGTGTATTTCAAGGACAGCCTTGTGAAAGTCCAGATTGGCCTTGCTCGAGGAAAGAAGCTATATGATAAACGTGAAGATATTGCCAAGAAGGATCAGCGGCGAGAAGCAGAGCGTGAGATGAAGATCCGCCTTCGCTGATCGACGAATCGGGATGCAGCCTTTATAAGACAAAAATTAATAAAATTTTTACAGTTTGGTCAAGACTTTGATGCAAAGTTTTTGCTATAATATTAAGAAATAAAGGGGCTGCGATATATGAGAAAAAGAAGAACACGTTATTCAGAACGAAATACAAGGTACCATAGTAGAAAAGGACAGACATTTCAGCAGATTATTTTATCGATAGTGGCTTTGTTTCTTGTTGTTATATTTCTGGTTGTGCTGTGCACGGATCCAATGGGGAATAACGGCAGTGTGCCGCCGGAGAGTGTCATGGCCGCCAAAGATGCGGATGAGACAGCGGACAGCAATGTTTCACAGAGCGATGAGAGTGTATCAGATACAGCATCCGCAGATGGATTAGATCAGACATCTGACGGTCAAACAGACAGTACCGCTTCAAGTTCAGACTGGCGGCTGCTCTTGGTGAACAGTACCCATCCGATTGCTGATGATTACAGTATTGATCTGACGGAATTACGCAATGGTCAGTCTGTTGACTCACGTATTCTCACAGATCTTCAGGAGATGTTTGATGCGGCCAGATCGGAGGATATCTATCCGATCGTCAGCGATGCATACAGAACACGGGAAGAGCAGCAGGCGCTGATGGACGATACGATCCAGAATTATGAGGATGAAGGCTATTCTGCAGAAGAAGCAACAAGTAAGGCTGAACAGGTGATTGCAAAGCCCGGAACCAGTGAACATGAAACCGGTCTGGCAATTGATATTGCCGGTGATGAAGACTATGGACAGGATACAGACAGTGTCCTGGCATGGATGAATGACAATGCGTATAAGTATGGCTTTGTCCTGCGTTATCCATCCGGAAAGGAATCAGTGACGGGGGCTGCGGCTGAGGATGATCATTATCGCTATGTCGGCAAGGAAGCGGCTAAGGTGATGTATGATAAGGGCATTTGTCTGGAGGAATATCTGAATCAGAACAATTAAAAATGATTGGATATAAAAATTAACCCGCAGCGTAAATCTAAAAGTTTGGCCGTGGGTTAATTTTTGAGCATTTATTCCACAGAGACGGAAGATAGCTATAATATATACTTTTCTTTTTTTGCCCGATTAGTTCCTCTATCTTTAATGTGTGAAAATCAATGTCTTCTATGCCGACTTGAACAAAATTACCTATTTCACAAATACATTGCTTAATATTTTCTTCAGAAGCGGATGGATTTTGTTCTAAAAAAATATTAACATGTTCCTGGATGATATCCATAATTGCTCGAACATCTTCTTTAGAATAAACAAGCGACAACTGATATTTCATGTTTTTCAAATAATTTTTGATTTTTTTTGGTGTATTCATTTTTCTCCATTAATTTGAGATTACTTTAAGATTCTCAAAAGCTGTGTCGATAATCCAGTTTCTTATTTCTAGCGAAAGGATACTTAAACAAATAAAAATAAGTATGCAAAACGCAATAATGATAATTATTTTTTTATTAATAACTTTTGTATCTATTTTGCTGATAACATGGTCAACAGGCGCGTTTTCTATCCAATCGCATAATACGTCATTTATTTGAATATGTTCTTTAAATTGTTCCAGTGAAGCTCTGATTTGGCAACTGCCCAATGGGCAGTGCCAAGAATGTTGATTATGGGATTTTAAATTAGGATATACATGAAAAAAGAGAACAGCTTTCGCCATTCTCTTTTCTACAAACTGGAAGTTATCGCCTAATCTTTTAAATTAGTTAAATCCTCTAAGTACATTTCTGTATAACCGCACTCTGGGCAGACTGCAACTTTTACATCATCT